>Ga0066826_10000745_pt1 | contig 16320 bp, 13 predicted proteins | sample ETNtaG_12_FD_65496 | JGI IMG/M metagenome (GOLD analysis project Ga0066826, IMG submission 65496) | Marine microbial and viral communities from oxygen minimum zone, Eastern Pacific Ocean - ETNP201306SV49 | ecosystem: Environmental > Aquatic > Marine > Oceanic | place: Pacific Ocean: Eastern... | reverse complement strand
TGGATTTGTTTGCTATGGAACCAATTTCAAACCACGTTCAGAAGTACTTGGTTGGATGCGATTCTTCCGGGACGAGAGTTGTGGGAAATGTACCCCTTGTCGAATAGGCACGCAAAGAGCGCTAGAATTACTTCAGAGAATTGGAACTGATTTGGAAAAAGAGGGCGATCGTACTCTTTTGGCCGATCTCGATGAAGTAATGACTGAAACATCGTTATGTGCTCTTGGAGGTCTTGCTATGAATCCTGTGCGTTCTACCATGAAACGTTGGCCGGCCTCTTTTGGAGGTGAAAACAATGAGTGAGCCATTCACAGTAACCATTGATGGTCAAGAGTTTGCAGGTCGATCCGGCCAAACCATCATGGAAATTGCCAGAGATAATGGCATCAATATTCCAAGTCTTTGTGATTCACCTCATCTGGACTCCTTTGGTTCGTGTAGGATGTGTATTGTAGAGATTGATGGGCGTGGTGGAACGCCTTCATCTTGTACAACTCCGGCCAATAATGGAATGGTGGTTTCCACAACTTCGGACAAACTTTGGAGATTGAGAAAGGGAATCACTGAGCTCTATGTTAGCGAGCATCCTCTCGATTGCCTAACTTGCACTGCAAATGGAGATTGTGAATTACAAGATGTAGCAGCGGATGTTGGATTGAGAGAATTGCGGTATGATAACGAGCCAGCATGTGAAAATGTCCCGATTGATGAATCAAATCCATTTTTCTCATTTGATGCAAGCAAATGTATCGTATGTTCACGTTGCATCAGGGCTTGTGATGACATTCAAGTTACTCACGCACTTTCACTAGATGGTCGAGGATTTGCCAGTCGAATCATTGCAGGTGCAGATGAGTCATTCATCGATTCAGATTGCGTTTCTTGTGGTGCTTGTGTAAACGAGTGCCCTGTCGGTGCACTTGAAGACCAGGTCGAGCGTGCATCGGGGATTCCAGATAAGTGGGTTCGAACAACTTGTGCATTCTGTGGGGTTGGTTGTCAATTTGATGCTGGAATTAAGGGTGATAAATTGGTGACAATGGCCCCAGCTGCAGATTCTCCAGTGAACCAAGGTCATTCGTGCGTAAAGGGTCGGTTCGCATCATCATATATTCACCATGCAGATAGACTGAAATATCCCATGATCAGAGATTCAATTGTCGATGAATTCCGTCAAGTATCTTGGGATGAAGTATACTCATTCATTGCACAACGCTGGAAGGATATTAAAGATGAATCTGGCCCGAATGCAATCGGTTCAATCACTTCCTCGCGTTCGACAAATGAATTAAATTACCTTGGTTCAAAATTAATGCGAGCCGTGATAGGTACCAATAATATCGATAATTGCGCTCGTGTTTGCCATTCTGCAACAGTCAAGGGAATGATGACGGTGTTCGGAGCAGGGGCTGGAACTAACAGTCTAGAAGACATAGACTTTACCAATTTACTATTGATTTCTGGTTGCAATCCAATACATGGGCATCCAGTCACTGGTTCACGTATACGCCGCGCTCGCAAGCGTGGGATGAAGATGATAGTAGCAGATCCAAAGGCTACTGAGTTGGCCCAGATGGCCGATATTCACCTACAGTTGCGACCAGGAACAAATGTTGCACTATACCAAGGTCTAGCCCACATAATCCTACGAGAGAATTTGCAAGCTGATTCTAAATGGCTCGATGAACGTACTGAGAATCTCGAACCATTCAAGGCAATGGTTCAGGATATGACTCCCGAAGTATGTTCTGAAATCACAACAGTTCCCGTTGCAACATTGGAGGCTGCAGCGATTTACTATGCATCTGTGCCCTCAGCTATGTCAGTACATGGCCTGGGAATGACTGAACACAGCCATGGTTCGGAAGGGGTAATGGCTCTCTCAAGCCTTGCACTATTGACTGGGAATGTTGGGCGCAAGGGGACTGGAATCAATCCTCTTCGTGGACAAAACAATGTTCAGGGCTCTTGCGATATGGGGGCGTTGCCAAATGTTTACACGAATTATCAAATGGTGTCAGACCCAAAAAACCGTGCAGCATTTTCCAAGGTTTGGGGTGTTGAAGCTCCGGCAGAACCGGGGTTAACCTACCCTGAAATGCTTCAGCAGGTTGAATCGGGGAATGTTCGTTCACTGTACCTAGTAGGTTCGGATATTGCGCACACAGACCCAGATAATTTGGCAGTTAAAAAGGCCCTCAGTGGCCTTGATTTACTAATTGTGCAGGATATTTTCATGTGTGAAACAGCAAAACTTGCGCATGTAATTCTCCCAGCAGCATCTTTCCTAGAATCAGATGGGACATACACAAATGGCGAGCGCCGAATTCAACGAATTAGAAAGGCGCTTGACCCGCCAGGTGAAGCAAAACAAGATTGGGTTATCGTATCTGAAATCGCCACTGCATTAGGCCATCCAATAGTATCTTCTAATGACGTATCTGATGTGTGGGATGAGTTAGCAGGTTTGACTCCTAATTTCAGAGGTATTAACTATTCAAATATGGATAATTCTGTTTCTGTCCAATGGCCCAAGCCTACCCCTGAACACCCGGGCACAACCGTAATGCATGTCGACAAATTTTCACGTGGATTAGGTAATTTTGCTGCTCCAGCTTATGCAGAACCGAATGAACAAGCATCAGAAGAATATCCATTTATTCTAGTTACAGGAAGAAACCTCTTCCATTACAATTCTGGAACTCAAACTCGTAGGACCGGTCTTAACGAATTTAGAGAAACTGATCTATTGGAGATACATCCAGTGGATGCTAGTAACTTGGGAATTAGAGATGGCGATTCCGTTTGGCTATCTAGCCCTCGTAATCGTGTCCAGATTAAGGCTGAAATTTCAAATAATGTGCGAAAGGGCAACTTATTCACCACCTTCCACTTCCCTGAAGTGGGTGTCAATTCGGTGTTAAGTGCTTCAGCAGATGGGTATACACACTGCCCAGAATACAAAGTTCAAGCAGTTGCTATAATTCCTTGTTAGTTGAAAACTCAACTTTGTAGTTTTGCAAAACGCTTCAATTTCTTCTGTTGTTCTTTTAGGAGTATTTTACATCGGCGAATTTGCTCTTTAGCCATCTTTGCTTGTTCTCCATTTAGTGGGTTTACACGCTTTGATGACATTCCCTGTTCGAAACATTTGATGCCATCATCATATCTCTCGACTTCAGCATAGGCAGTCCCCATATTGTAGAGAGTAGCCCCAGTGACTCCTGTGGGGTTGACCTGCATAGCTTTGTGGTAAGCCTCAATGCACTCACTAAACTGCTTAAGGTAGTAAAATGTATTACCTCTAGCATTTAGAATCCGAACAATCATTTCGTCATCATCGACAAAAGTAGGTAGTGCTCGATCAAAACAGGATAATGCTTCCTGATATTTATCATCAGCTAGAAGGGACAAACCTTTGTTGTACCATTGGACATCTTGGTTAGCAATTGAACTACTGTCAATTTTGCCTTCCCCCATTATCACAGGTCGGGATTCACTTTGTGCCTGAGTGTCAAGTGCTACCTTGGCCAAATCTACTTCAGGAGATGGTTCAGAAATAGGGGTAGGTTCAGGTTCAGGGACAGTATCAAGAGTGGCTTCAGCTGCAACAATTTCTGCTGGCGCAGGAGCACTGTCGTCGGATTTGCCTTCAGCCTCTTCAACATTTGTTTCATCATCACCTCCCCAAGTATCTTCTCCCCATGGGTTATTATCCCACGATTCTTCTCCAACAACTTGCTCTTCAGGCTCAGGTTGAGGCTCTGTTGCCTCAATAACTTCGGCAGGCGCGGATTCAGGTTCATCAACGGCAACTTCGGGTTCAGGGGAAAGAGAAGTATGAGGTGCAGCATTAGCATCAGTAATTGATTGAGGATCACCTGATAATGAGGCGATTTTTTGTCTACATTTTTCTGCCGTGGTTTGGTCTCCAGCAGAAACAAAGGTTTTCATCATGCCTTCCCACAAATTGGAGTTGTCACGATCTGTTTCAATGAGTGCTCTCCATGCCTTAATTGCTTCAGGATAAGATCCAGTTAGTGTTAGCGCCCTTGCTCTAAGAGTAATGTTAGAGGGGACATCATCGTCGGGGATGTATTTGAGTGCTTCACTTGCTAATTCAGGCCCCTCGGGGATTGTAGTGGGTATCTCAGTAGCCATCTCAAGAACTTCACCTTCACCCTCTCCGATTGCTACTAGGATTTCAGCGAAGGTAGTTCCCCCTGCATGATTAGGTTGGTGCGCTAAGAGGGCCCTCCAAGCATCTATTGCTGCTGTTAGATGTCCATTGGCAGTGTGAATTTCTGCCAAAGCCGCTGCTGCCTTAGAATATTCAGGGCGTAGACCTAAAGCGGCATCATAACATGCTACGGCACTTTCTTCATGCCCATTTCTCTTGTGAAGGGCACCTAGGTTGTACCATGAAGGTGCATCAGTATTATCCAAATCTAGAGCATAAGTAAACGCTTCAATAGCGCTTTCAACCATGGACAGTTGGGCCATGGATGCAGCGGCAATTCTCCAAGCTCGAGGATGTTCTGAAGCGGCTCCATGTAATGTGTCCCTAAGTAATTCGAGGGCATCTTCAGGTTGATTCTGCTTTACTAATTCAGCTGCTTGTGCTACTAGGTCATCAACATCAATTTCGGGTTCGACAGCCATTTCTATTACAGGTTCAGGAGTAGGCTCAGCAACCATTTCTATTACAGGTTCAGGGGTTGGCTCAGCAACAGTTTCTATCACGGGTTGAGAAGGGGGGGGTGAGGGTTCTGGCTCAGCAGCAATCTGTGCAGATTGATGGGCAGGCTCATCGGGGGCCTTAGCAACAATACTAGAGAGTTCACTATGTGAGGGGAAGGCAAGTAGCCCTAGTTGTGCATACCTAGATGCCTCAGATGTTGATCCTGTTCTATCGAGGAGTACCGCAAGATTGGCTGCGGCAGGGCCGTGGTCTGGTTGCATATCGATACAAACTTTGAACGACTTCAGGGCCTCATCAACATCTCCTGACATTTCATGAATAACTCCTCGATTGAACCATGCCATGCCATTACTAGGGTCTTCAGCGATTACAGAATTGAAAATCTTCAAGGCTTGTTGTTCTCGGCCTTCTGAAACAAGCAACTCGCCTTTTGAGAGAAGTTCATCAATGTCCATGTCACCTTCCTCCATTGCGATACTATTTGGATTATTAGTCGAGGTGTCTGTCAAAGTATCATCATTTGAAGGTGATTTTTCATCTGTATCTAAATCATTATTTGATACCCCTAATGCCTTATCTTTTACTTTATCAACAATGTCGCTACTAGTTTGGGCGACAGTTGACCAAGCAGGGACAACATGTTCTCCAATTGTTTGACTAACTTTCTGAAAGGTCTGTCCACTCTTGTCACTAACTGCACTGACACCATCCTTTACTTCAGCCTTAATTTTGGTAGCGATTCCAGTTGCTTTTTCCTTGACACTAGTTTTCTTAGGTGGTACTCCGAAAAGACCACCTTCGCATTTAGGGCAGACTGGTTCTTTACCATTCAATTCATGTTCACAGTGTGGGCAGTTGTTGTGTCCGTGGTCTGCCATTGGCTTCACCCAAACATCCACCATCAAGTACTACGGATAAGTGTTCGCCGTAACCGTACAACTCGTGTGCGCGCGCCTGTGATGAAAATAGAACTAATCTTTCAACGATTTAGGGATTATATGGCACCACCTTTGACTAAAGATTCCAAGTGCTCAATGGAACGTTTAGCAGAGGCGGCAACTTCGGAATCAACATCCTGCATAGCCCTAGCTAGAATAGGGACAACAGCTGAATTTGGATATCTGGCAAGAATTTCAACAGCCAATCTTCTAATGCCTGCCGATTTATCATCTACTGATGAAATAACTGCATTCATTGCTTGATCACTAGAGAAGTTGCTGAACTGTTTTAGAGCAGCATACCTCACCTCAACATTTTCATCAGATAATCCATGTTTGAGGAGTGGGATATCAGAAGGATGGGCGATTCTTCCTATGGCTTGATGAGCGAACTGGCGGACTCCTGGGTCATCATCTCTGATGGCTTCTGCAAGTATTTCGTTAGCAACTGAATCTTCAAGTCTACCAAGGGCAGTGACTGAACCTCTGCGGACAAGTGGGTTTTCATGTTTTATTCCCCTGAATAGCGATTCAAAATGACCTATGATTACTAGAGATGCGGTGGTGGCAGTATGCAATTGTTCATTGGCCAATAATTCTACTAGGGTAGGGGCCCCGCCTGAATCACCAATCATTCCCAAGGCTTCAATTGTTTTTATTCGGAAGTCTATGTCATTAGTTTCATCTTTAGCCATTTCAGCAAGTTTAGGTGTGGCTCTACGACCTAGCCTAAATGCCATTTCAGGATCTTTTCCTGCTACTGCAACACCCTCCTGAATGGTGCGATTAATTCCAACAATTCGAATTACTGTTTGAATAATCATAAAATCAATTGAAAGAAGGATAAACATGACCAAATTACGACCTCCAGTAGCAGATAGTTCTACTCCAGAAAAATGCACCCCATAAACCTCAGACCAGTCCAAGAAGGAACGGAATAGAAGATCCAGACCAAAAAGTGCCCAAGTTTTCCAAGTGGTTTGTTCAGGAGTTTCAAATAAATCAAAAATTGAATGGGATATATGTAAAATCATTGGAACTATCAGTACCATCTGAATCGCTGCTAACCCAGCAGTTAATCTGAGGTCAGGTAGATTATCAGGATCGTGGTCCTCTAATTTCTTAGCTATTTTTGTTCTGAACCCTTCATTTTGAGCCCAAGCGCGGCCAATGGCTAGAACTCCAATATATCCTAGCCATAAAGAAACGAATCCAATCATCAATGGTGCAAAGATTGCTGAAGCATAAATTACACCGTATACTGTGAGGAATAATGCGTGTCTGGGAATTGGATTGACGATCCCAACACCGAACATTTTAGCAAAGTGTGCAAGGGACTCATCGATAGTAGAAAAATAGTGTTTCAACTTCTCCACTTCAACGCCGCCATGTCGTACGGTGATGTTACCACCTTTGATGGTTTCAGCCGCAACAAAGCCCAAGTGGGCGAATCAAAACAATTAGAAATCCCCCGACATCTCATTAATGGGGTTGCTCACCCCACTTCATATGCCCCCAGGTTGGTACCTATTGCTGATGTTATGTGCTCTTTGCGGCACAGGGTCATGGTACATTCGAAATTTCACTGAAAAGGTCGAATGGTTGAGGTTGATAGCAGGAATTGGTGTGTGTTCAATGCTGGCACTTGTGATATGGACATGGCAGATTACTTAGGTGGTAATATGGGCAATATTGATGTTGATGATGGGGGGAGCGAATCAACTCTTTCTGGTGCATATCCCGTACGAGCCCCTGTGTGGTGGGGCAGGAGAGGGGAAGCATTTCTTCAAACTGAGTTGCCTGGTGTTTCGGGTCGCTTTGTGGTGTTAATACATAGCAAGTCATTCCGTCGAGTGGAGAAATTATTAGCAAAAATACTCAGGGCACCTAGAGAACTAAGGCGCCCTCTAGATGACATGAATAGCCTTCTTTGGGAGTTATGTGATGGTCACCGAACTTTTGAGGAAATCGTTGTATTGATGGATGAGATGTTTGATGAGAAGGTTGCTCCTGCAAATGAGAGGACTGAATCCGCATTGCGTCAACTTGGTGAGAGAGGCTTCATTTTATTCTCACGTACTGAATTTGAAGATGCATGGCCAACTGGTCCGGGCATAGATCCTGAGGGTGTTATCCAACCTAAAGAAGGAATAAATTCTGAGCCGATTGATGGTGATGTAGTTTAATTAATTCTACTTCCACATCTAGCACAGACTTGTTGACCCTGTATGCATTGAGCGTGACTATAGATACCACAATCAGTACATTCAACCCATTGGTCTTCTCTTGTGAGATTTTGTTGGCAAAATGCGCAGTTCACTTTTGGTAAACCTTGACTTTCGTTTTCAGAAGTTTCTTCTTGAATTGAATCAGTATTTTCTACTACTATAGTGGGGGTAGTACCTAATGCTGCTAGGGCAGAAGCGGTATCGATGGATTCTTTCTCAGAGACAGTTGGTTCTGGTTCAGGAGTAACTCCGAGACTACCAAAGGCCGAGGCAAGGTTACTTGCTGGCTGTTGAGGTGGCGTTTGTTGTTGAGTAGTTTGGATGGCTTGTTGGGAATGTACAGGCTGTTGTTGAATTTGAGTGCCGTAGGCATTCTGTTGAAGAGCCGCTTGCTGTGCGGCAAGAGCCTCTGCATGGTCGCTATTCTCTTGTCTACGGAATTCTTCAATTTTCTCATTTGACCATCCAGCGGCTCTGAATTGTTCATCAGTGAATGAACTAGGTTGTGGTTGGACTGCAATGGCGGGTTGGACTTGAATTTGTGTTTGCTGAATCTGTGGCGCGGGTGTTTGTTGAGCAAGAGGAGTTTCATCCTCTTCATCGTCATCATATTCATCATAACTCCTACGTTTTTTATTTATGACAACCATCATTCCAAAAACAAAAATGAGGAAAAGCAAACCCACCGCTCCTACAAGATAGGGTAATTGTAATTCTGAAGAACCGAAACCAAGGAAAATGCCTCCTTCTGGTTCAGGTGGAGATTGAACATACAGGTCAGGCTTAGAAGTCCAAAATATTTCATCATCATTAATTATGGTAAATATTAGAGGTGCAGATTCTTCTTCAGTAGGTGCGGTTAATTCACAATCCCATGCAGCTCGTCGACCTATTGGGTCGTTTGAAGATGGCATTACCTTCATCCATTGATAATCACCATTTTCTTGGTTGTCACATAAGACAGACCAAGTGTTCCCTCCAGTGACTTGAAGTTCTAATTCCTCAGTGAAAGACGAATAACTAGTGGCATTTACTTTGAATTGCATTTTTTGTCCAGGTTCTAATATAGTTGGATCAATAAATGAATGTCTGAATGACAATTCTCTATGAGATGTGACAGATAAAACAAATGTACGATTTATGGTCTGAGGGTTTCCTAGATTATCATCACTAGATTCAAAGATGATTGAAAACGTAATATTACTGCCTACTGGGACATCTGAAGCAACTCCAATCAACCATTCAAGTGTTAATTCCTGTTGAGGGGGTAGTGGCGTATCCAACCATTGATTGAGGGTTAGAGTTTGTCCTCCATTGGATAGAGTTGAAGTAATGCCTGGGAAAACAGTGTCAGCAACAATGCGAATCCTCATTGCTCCATCTACATAATTCCCATCATTCATCAGGGTGAGGGTGACTAGAGAGAACGAGTCAGTTCTTACCTCAAGACTTTGAGTGTCAATCGTAAGGACCGGGCGCGTAATTCTTTCAGTTACTATTCCAATTGTGAAACTGTTATCGGATTGGTATATATCAGTCCCTTCAGAAGGATTTACAGAGACAATAATTTCAACCTCAAGATTTGCTTCTTCGCCCCCAGGGGGCGTGAAAACAACCTCAAATTGAACAATGTGTTCGTCTTCATAGGTGGGTGAAAGTGAGATTGGGCCTGAAAGAACATTACCATCAACCCCCACATGATAATTCCATGTGGAAGGTATGCCAGAAACATCTACTAATGCGTGTTCAGGGCCGTTGCCATTATTTTCAACCTCAAATGTTACAGTAGTTGGCTCGCCTGGTGTGATGGTAGTAGGATTCGACAGATTTCTAAGAATCAGGTCGTGCATCATCGTTACACGTATTCCTGTGAATGGATTAGCGCTAGCAGGAGTGCCTGAAATTGAACTGGTTACTTGGGGAGTGAGAATGGGGGCCGGGTCACCCGATTGGGCGTTGTTAGGGGCATGTATTGTGACTAGTATTCTACCCGTTTCACCTGCCCTGACAACTAGGTTTGTGGATGCGGGTAAGCTAGCATTCCAGCCGCGCATGTTACTTTCATCTAGATTGAATTCAAAAGAGTCCTGACTAGTAGCATTATTCCATACTGTAAATGGGATGATGACAGATTGATTAGGTTCTACCCACCAACCACCATCGGGAACATCTTCAGGAGCAACTCCTACTCCAGAATTAGATATCATAGATGCAGTAAGGTTTACCCGAATCGTGTCTGATACTGTGCTATCAGCTTGACTGACTGCAATGACATCTATCGAAGCCTTCTGCCCGGGTAGTCCAGTGATAGGAATATCGGCCTGAAGAAGTACAGATGATTTGGAACCAGAGGGGATTGTGATAGTAGGTGGTTGGTTGTAAGAGATGTCAAAGGTCCAATTTCCCCACTGAACTACAGGTGTAGCATGTACAGTAAATGTGTCAGAACCGTCTCCAATGTTACTCAGATTAATAGTAAATTCACATGAGTTACCAGGCAGGCAGTAGTGGGTGGGTGGGACTGGGTCCCAGCTTGGTATGTAATCAGGGTCCACGATGGTGTTGAAATTAACACTCGCAGTACTAGGCGCATAGTTGTCTGATGTAATGGTTGCAGTAGCGGATTGTGGTCCTGTTGAAGCACCGGGGCCTGGTTTGATTTGAACTTTGAAAGACATTGATTCCCCTGGTTCTAGTTCCAATGACATGCTTGGAAGAATAGTTGAACCAGATAGGTGAACAAATTGGTAATCCCAACCCTGAGGTAAGCCTGTAAGAGTGGGTGAGTATTGGTCTGTTATGTTACCATTGTTTGTAATGCTGACTAAATGATCAGCCCAATGACCTCTACGTGCATGGCTATCAGCACCACTGTTGGTCATTTGTACTTGGAACTCTTCAGGCCAAGCCTTTTCATCATATACTATTACAACGTCATCTAACCAGTAGCCTTGAGCATTATCTGATAAATCTGAAATGAAGCGAAACCTGATTTGTGTTTGTTGATGCAAGGTTTGAGTGGGTATTACCATACCAGGGTCCAAAGTAGATGAACTGGGTCTATTTGATTCACTTTGAATCAACCAACTAACGCCATCGTTAAGATTTGAATCAGGACTGGCACTAAAGGATAATCCATTGTTAACTATATTGACCCAACTATTGCTGCTTGGGTCCTTAAACTCTAATCGAATACCATCTCCATTGGCAACAGAACCTGAATAGAAAAATCCAATTTTACCATAATTATTGGGTGATGGGTGTGCATTTGAAAAGTCAAATATTGGGCTAGTAAGGGAGCGGTCCCAATTTGCACCATAACTGCTACTAGTGCCTCCTGAACCAATATTGAAGGAAGAGCCTGAAAGTGAAATTGTACTATCAACACTCCAACCAGGGGCTAAGCTCCAAGAGCCAGCAGAATCACATTTGTAGTAGTATTGACCAACTGCAAGTGACTTACTGAATTCATTGTTCCCATTGTTGTCATCAGTGCTGTGGAGAGTGGTGGCTACCAAAGTATGGTTTCCTCCATATTTAGGGGCCCATGTATGGCTTGCAGTAGTTGTACTACCCCCACTAATAGAATTGACAGTAAGAGTGGTGTTTAGTAGTTCAAAGCCAGTATATTCATTATGCAATACGACTAAACGCATTTGAAAGGAGCCCGAAGGATTGGAACCTAGGTTTTGAACAGTAACCTCAATTTGAGATGAAACATTCCTCATTCCATCAATCACATAGAGCTCTGGAGGCCGAGTGAATCCTGAATTGCTGGGGTCATGGCTAGAGAGTAGAGCATAGTTGTCTCGATCGGATGAACTGACATAACTCATGTCATAATCTATTGGTCTGACATCAATTCCACTGGCGGCTTCAGCCTCTTGGATAAGCAGTGTTGAAGTCATGCCAGTAAGGCTCACTGTTAACATCAAAAAAGCGGCGAGCAGAGTCGGCCTTATCGATGCTAAACGCATAATCCTCAAATTCAAACCCTCTGTTCATTATTTGAACTAGTCGGTCTTTAGGATATATCCTAAAGGAATCATTCTGATTCATCATTTTCATTTCTTAACCGGTTGAGTCGCTTTTCACGCATTATGCTAGCGTAATATATCCCTAGTGGAAGTGCTAATGCCATAACAAAGCAACTCATCAATGCAGTTAGCGACCAGATTGACTCAACGACAGGGTTCAATTGGAATTTTTCTACACCAGTTAAATTGTTGTTGACAACAACAGCGTCTAGGCTTACAGCGCCCTTTTCTATAGGTGAATCGTGCGTTAATTCAATTTGCCAAGTTACGCTATTATTTGAGCGCTCAAGGATCGAGGTAGAATCTTCTTTAGCAGCACTCAAATTATCTGCCCTAATGGTACCTAATCCTGAAAGAGGCAACTCATCAGATATTAAACCACGAAGTACTGAACTGCCAGTTTCATTAATTTCAATAGAATGAGTGAAACTATAATCGCAACGATTTATCATTTCAAAATCTGAATTTGGCTCTAAGCAATTGAAATACTCCGCGGCATCATCACCTAGTAATGAATGGGACCACCATTTACTGCCTCCACTAGTGATTGTAAGTACGCTTCCTTCAGGTGCTCCGCTAATGGTGAAGTTGACCCAAGACAAAGAACCTAAAGAAGAACCATGCCATAAAATGAGATTTTCAGAGGTGTTATTGTCAACGCTTAAAACAATAGGAACTTCCTCCATTTCTGTGTGGAAATGATAGTATTCTGATTCAATTGAGGCAGAATATATTGAGTAACCTAGTACAATTATCAGTGTTACTGAGAGGCCAATCAAAGTTCGCAATAGGTTGGGGTTGCGAGATAAGGCCTTCTGCATGAGCGCCCGAACTTACCATTCCGCTTGAACTTGATGTTACTACACATTGGCAATAGATGTAGGTTGCAGTCCCCCCTTAGGGGGGACGATTGCGTTATATATGGCGGGCCGGTCGGCGGGATGCTTAGGTTTTGACATGACGACATTCCACGACGTTCCTGCAAATTTGCTGATTCCAGTATTAGCCGACAGGATGGCTGATATCGCAGAGATTTCAAGACCTGAATGGGCACTCCATGTGAAAACAGGAATTCACCGAGAAAGGCCCCCGGATCAGGAAAATTGGTGGGAAATTCGTAGTGCTGCAGTTCTTCGTAAAGTAGGTGCAAATGCTCCGATTGGAGTAAACCACCTGTCCCAGATGTATGGGGGTTCACGTGACCGAGGCAGTAGTCCAAACAGAGCAAAGGCAGGTTCAAGACATATCATACGTACAGTTCTACAACAATTGGAGGATGCTGGACTTGTTGAAGTCAAGACTAATTTAGCAGGCACTGTAAAATTGGGCAGGGGTTTGACCGCTGCTGGTCAGAAGTTGCTAAATGAAGTCGCACATGAGGTTCGACCTTTGGCAGAGGCTTCTGCTCCTGGACTAAGTAAGTACTGAATAGAGGTGAGGGGGTGTCTGAAGTTATGTCAACAGATGATTCTGAACTAGAGGAGATTCGTGCTGCACGTCGAGCTGAGATTCAAAGACAGATTGAGGCTAGAGCAGATGAGCAATTACAATCAGAGGAGCAACAAGCAGTAGCATCTCAAGAGGCATCAGCCTTAGCAGAGGCGATGCGAATAATATTGACACCTGAAGCCCGCCAAAGGCTTGCTAACGTTGAGTTGACTCGTGAAGATGTAGCTCTAGGAGTCAAGCGACACCTAGTTAATATGCACAATGAGGGCCGCCTCAATGTACCAGTTGACGATCAGACGCTGAAGGCTGTGTTGGCAAGATTAAACTCTAATAGAAGAGATTCTAAAATTCGAAGGATTTGAGTGATTATTATGGCTAGAAATAAACCAGCACCAAAGAAGAAACGCTTGAATAAAGTTACAAAATCAAATCGCAGGGTCCCTGTATGGGTCATGCAGCGTACTGCTAGAAATGTTACTAGCCATCAAAAGCGCCATCAGTGGCGAAGAAGCAAGTTGCAAAGGTGATTTAGAGTGGCAGAGGCAAAATTATTCTACGGAACTCGTCACTATACAGTTCCACTACGTGCTGCATGGGCTTGCCCACGAACAAAGAGGGCTAAGCGAGCAATTGAGACACTCAAAAAATTCGTTGCTCGCCACATGAAGGTACAGGATGACGAGGAAATCTGGATTGACCAGAGTGTCAATGAAATCATATGGTCTAGAGGTATTCAGAAACCACCTCGTAGAGTTCATGTTATTGTCGATCGTGTTGACGGGGACGACAGAATCCAAGTCCTATTAGACGAAGGAAAATATTGAGGTGCTTGTAGTGGGAAATATTAGACCATCATTCATAAAAATTAGAGCCATTGCACTATGCCAGGAGTATCCCGACCAATTCAGCCCAAATGAAGGCAGTCCAGTATGCAATTGTGATTCAGTTCACAAATGCGTTGACTGTGATCATGTTATGGTCTATGATGAAAATCGTCTACTTTGTGATAATATTAGTAAGGATTCTAAATGCAAAACTAGGCATAAGTGTAACACCTGTGGTCATGAAGTGAACTATAAGAAAGATAAGAAATATTGTGGGCATAAGGGGTGTGAAGGAAAATTCTCAGAACCTTTCAGCAAAAATGGTTTCACTGACCCTTACCAGCCTCATAATAATTCATTTGACCACAATAAGAAGTTGGTTGAGAAATTCACTGACCTTTCAGTATGGTCGGAAGAGAAGAAAAAAGATGTTCTAGTAAACAAGCGCATGCGTAATTGGATTGCAGGATATGTCACTCGCTACAAGCAGCGCAGAGTTGATTGATTGGGGTGGGGGCCTGACTGGGCAACTATTAGAGTTCGATTGGACTCATGAACCCCCATTTGTTAGGCATCAATCTCATGATGTTGTAAACCAGTTTTTTTCTTGGTTAGGGGAAAATGGAGTTTCTAGAAGAAGTATTCCAATCCCCGACAGAATTAGTGGTGGATGGATATTATTCATTTACCAACCAGTAGAAAAACAACTACTAGAGGACTGGCGCCCCTCTTTTGAGGGGGAATAATCGGTTGGGTAAGAATCTCAATATACCACTTCCTGCACGTAAATCACAACTAATTGTAGTCCTAATAGAACCTGAAATTCAAGGCAATGTGGGCGCTGTTGCTAGGGCTATGCTTAATTTCGGATTTGATGAGTTACGAATAATTTCAGATGGAGGGTATGAATTTGAGGACGAGGCTTTAGCTAGATCTAAACACGCAAAAAAAGTTCTACTCGATTCAGAAATCTACCACGATTGGAAATCATGTATGGAAGATATTTCATTAGTAATTGGGAGTTCTGGAAAAAGGGAGTATGGTGAGAAAATTTCATTCCGGCATTTTGTCATGCCAGATGAGTTAGCCTCACGTTTGATGGGTGTAGAAGGTAAGGTGGCCTTGGTTTTCGGCCGTGAAGGTATAGGTATTCTAACTGAAGAATTACAAATGTGTGACATTCTTGTTACAATTCCGACATGGGAAGGATATCCTATACTAAATCTCAGTCATGCTGTTTCATTAATACTCTATGAGATGCATAAGGCATTATGTGATGTTGAACTTGGTAACCAGGAGGGATTGCCTAAGACCACATTTGCTAATCGTTTATTGGATCCAGAATTGAGAAGAATGATTCATGAAGTGAGTGATGATTTATCTCAGAAGGTGAATGTTCAGGAACACAAGAGGGCAGGTATTGCTGAAACCCTAAAAAGAGTAATTATGAGAGGGATGCCTTTGGATGATGAGGCACATAGGATTCTCGGCGTAATGAAACAGTCTAGAGATGCATTAAATTCTTCAATGGAAGAAGAGTAATCACATTCTCCAACTTGCCCATGATTTTGGAGTTTCTCTAACATGAAAAGCTGCTAGACGTAAATCATTGCCATATTTGGTTTTAATGTGAGGATTTACTTGTTCGTAAGCCCACTTGGCTAAATTTTCAGCAGTGGGTATGAATGGAACGATTACGGTGCGGTGTTGCTCACCCATAGTACTGAGAGCTTTTAGTGCATCACTGTCTTGGTCATAAACAATGAAAGCATGATCTACTACATCATGGATGTTCTCCGTAAGAATTGCAGATACATCTGAGAAATCCATTAACATTCCTTCTTCAGATGCTCCTTCATTTGTAATGACTTCACCCTCTAGTTCTGCTTCCCAACGATAGCGATGCCCGTGCAAATGCTTACATTTACTCTTGTGGTTAGGGACTCTGTGTCCAGTATCTGTTTCAATCCAACGGCGAATACTTGTGGTCATGGTTTTGCCTCCTTATGCTTAGAATCAACTATTAGGGCATGAGAAAGGATTTCTGCCCATGGTTTCACATATAGTACTGGGTCTTTTCTTCCAATGGCATGGAATGCCAAAATACGCTCAATATCTGCTCCAGAGGTTCCTGCTGAGCG
>Ga0066826_10000739_pt1 | contig 16395 bp, 16 predicted proteins | sample ETNtaG_12_FD_65496 | JGI IMG/M metagenome (GOLD analysis project Ga0066826, IMG submission 65496) | Marine microbial and viral communities from oxygen minimum zone, Eastern Pacific Ocean - ETNP201306SV49 | ecosystem: Environmental > Aquatic > Marine > Oceanic | place: Pacific Ocean: Eastern... | reverse complement strand
CGAACTTTAAACAATTAATAGAAACATTTTCTAATAAAAAAATTATTAATTTTAAAAAATCAATAGATTTAATTGATAAAACAATAAACAATATAAATGCAAACGGTTATGTACCTTTAATGATTACTGGCTTGTTTATTGAACTTCAAAATATTTTTATTAATAATTCTACTAATAAACAATTAGAAGATGTATTCTATCAATAATATGTCAAAATTTTACATCACAACCCCTTTGTATTATGTAAATGATGAACCTCATATAGGAACTGCCTATACAACAATTCTTGCTGATGTTATATCTAGAATTAAAAAAAATCAAGGTAATGATGTTTTCTTCTTAACAGGGACAGATGAACATGGTCAAAAAGTACAAGAAGCTGCTGAAAAAAGAGGCGTTTCACCTAAAGATCATGTTGATGAATATGTAAAACGATTTAAAAGCACTTGGAAAAATCTAAATATTAATTATGATTATTTCATTAGAACGACTGATGAGCATCATACAAAACGTGTAACAGAAATTCTAACAAATCTCTACAAAAAAGGTGATATTTATTTTGATGAATATGAAGGGTTCTATTCTGTTTCTGAAGAAAGATTTATAACAGAAAAAGAAAAAGAAGAAGGGAATTTTAGACAAATTAAAAAAATAAAAGAAAAAAATTATTTCTTTAAAATGTCAAAATATAAATCAAAATTAATAAAACATATACAATCTAATGATTCTTTTATTTTACCAAAATCAAGACGAAATGAAATATTAGGATTCCTTAAAAACGATTTAAATGATTTATGTATTTCAAGACCTAAATCAAGACTATCTTGGGGTATTGAACTTCCTTTTGATAAGGATTATGTAACCTATGTTTGGTTTGATGCTCTTATAAATTATATAAGCGCTATAGGTTATAATAGTGATAATGAAAAATTTAATCATTATTGGCCTGCTGATTATCATTTAATGGCAAAAGATATTTTAACTACTCATTGTGTTTATTGGCCAACCATGCTTATGTCATGTAATATCAAACTACCTAAAACAATTTTTGCTCATGGGTGGTGGCTAATGAATGACACTAAAATGTCAAAATCATTAGGGAACGTAATTAAACCATTAGATTTAGCTGATAAATATGGATCAGATGCACTTCGGTATTATTTAATGAGAAATATGGTCTTAGGTCAAGATGCATCATTTACATTAGACTCATTTGAAAAACGATACAATGCTGATCTTGCAAATGATTTTGGAAATCTTGTTAATAGAATTTTTATTTTAATTTCTAAAAATTTTAATGATAAAATTCCAAATAAAGGTATATTTGATTCATTAGATAATAATTTTATAAATAATGTTAAAAAACTAAGAGATAAAGCTAAGGAAGATTATACTAATTTAAAAATTCATGATGGAATTGAAAATAGCATTGGTATTATCAGGTTAATTAATAAGTTTTTAGAAGAAAAGGCTCCTTGGAAAACAATCAAAGAAAATAAAACTAAAGCAGGAACAACAATTTATTTATCTACAGAAGCACTTAGAATTGGAACAGTTTTGCTCTACCCTATCATACCGGAAAAATCAAATTTAATTCTAGAATCAATAAAATGTTCACCTAAAGATAATACTGATTTTGGGTATCTAAAAGAGGAACTAAATATCAATATTATTAAAAATATTTTCCCAAGAATACAAGAATAAATGGAATTAATAGATACACATTCACATATTTACTATGATAAATATACTGATATAGATAAAGTGGTAGATAGAGCAAAAGAAAATAATATATCAAAAATAATATGTGTAGGAGTAGATATAGATAGCTCTTTTAAATCACTAAACCTCGCAGAAAAATATGATATGATTTATGCAACAGCTGGTTATCATCCTCATGAATCAAAAGATGCAGATGCAAATTATTTGAAAGAACTAGAGACATTATTGTCACATAAGAAAGTTGTTGCACTTGGAGAAATTGGCCTTGATTTTTTTTATAAACATAGTGATAAAAAAACTCAAATATCTATTTTTGAAGAACAACTAAATCTAGCAAAATCTCTTAATATCCCCTGTATTATCCATAATAGAGAGTCTGATAAAGAGCTTCTGGAAAGTATAAATAAAACAAAAAACAAAAATGGAGTTATTCATTGTTTTGCAAGTGACCTTAAGCTTGCAAACGAACTTATTAAATTAAATTTCCATCTATCTTTTACTGGACTAATTACATTTGCAAATGAATTAAAAAATGTAATCAAAAATATTCCACTTGATAAAATAATGATTGAAACAGACTCTCCATATTTAACTCCAATACCACACAGAGGTAAAAGGAATGAACCTTATATGGTGAAATATGTGGCATCCGAAATAGCTAAAATTAAAAATATTCCTTTTGAGGATGTTGCTAATGAAACAACAAAAACAGCAAAAGATTTTTTTGGTATCTAAAAATAACATACCTATTAAAAAAAGTTGGGGACAAAATTTTTTAATAGATGATAATACTATAAATAAAATCATTAATATTATTGAACCAAATAATAAAGATAATATTTTAGAAATAGGACCAGGACATGGAGCATTAACTAAAAAATTATTAGATTTAAGTAATAATCTTTATGCGATTGAAATTGATCCTATGCTATGTGAAAGTTTAAAAACTAACTATAGCAACCTTAATATAATTAACAAAGACATCCTTAAATGGAAAGATGATGATATTAAGTGCAATAAAATTGTTGGAAATATTCCCTATAATATATCAAGCCAGATAATTTTTAAATTTTTAAATAAAAAATGGGATACTATGGTTTTAATGGTTCAAAAAGAACTAGCTAATAGAATTATTAGCCATGAAGGTTCCAAGGAATATGGAAGAATTAGTGTTATGGTTCAGAATTTTTGTAAGGTAGAGTATGTATGTGATATATCTAAAAATGTTTTTCATCCTAAACCTAAAGTTGACTCTGGAATATTGAAATTTAATAGAATAAATACAAATGTTGACATCGATAATTTTTCACTTTTTATTAAAGAGGCATTTAAACAAAGAAGAAAAAAATTAAAGAATAATTTAAAAAATATATGCGATTATAAATTAATTAAAGAATATGGTGAAAAAAGGCCAGAAGAAATATCACCTAAAACATATTTAATTCTGTTTAATAAAATATACTTTTGAACTATTACTAATATTTATTAAGATAACAAGCTAATTATTAGGGATAAAACAACCTTTTTAAGGAAAATATATGGCGAAGAAGAAAAAAGATAAAGAAACTACTAAAGCTAAAGCAGTTACTAAAGCTAAAACAGCTACTAAAGCTAAAGCAGTTACTAAAGCTAAAGCAGTTACTAAAGCTAAAACAGCTACTAAAGCTAAAGCAGTTACTAAAGCTAAAACAGCTACTAAAGCTAAAACAGCTACTAAAGCTAAAGCAGTTACTAAAGCTAAAGCAGCTACTAAAGCTAAAGCAGCTACTAAAGCTAAAGTAGCTACTAAAACAAAAAAAGAGGTTGAACATACAGAAGATGTCATAACTGAAAAAGATGAACAAATGATGTCTGAAAAGAAAACTAAAAAGAAGCCTATAAAAAAACGAAAATCAAAAGTTGATAAAAATATTCAAAAAATTGGAAATGATGCAAATAGATCACTAAGCAAATATCTTCAAGAAATTAGTAAATATGAACCTTTATCTCCTGATAGAGAAGTTGAACTAGCCATAAGAGTGAGGCAAGGTGATAGAAGAGCTTTAAAAGAATTAACTGAAGCTAATTTAAGATTTGTTGTAAGTGTAGCAAAAGATTACCAAGGGCAAGGGTTACCTTTAACAGACTTAATTAATGAAGGGAATTTAGGTCTCATTAAAGCTGCAGAAAGATTTGATGAAACAAGAGGTTTTAAATTTATATCTTATGCTGTTTGGTGGATTAGACAATCTGTTTTACAAGCACTTGCTGAGCATTCAAGAATTGTAAGACTTCCTTTAAATAGAGTTGGAACAATAAGTAAAATAAATAAAGCCTCTGAAAGATTAGAACAAGAATTTGAAAGAGTACCTAGAGCAGATGAATTAGCACATCAACTAGAAATGAAAGTAAATGAAATTAATGATGCTCAACGTATAGCAAGAAGACATCATTCTTTAGATACTCCCTTTTCTGATGATGAAAAGAATTCCTTATTAGATGTAATTTCAGATTCAAATACTGAAGATCCAGATTTAGAACTACAAATGGATTCATTGGAGCAAGAGGTAAAAGATGCATTAGAAACTCTAAAAGATAGAGAAAAAGATGTTATCAGAATGTATTTTGGTATTGATAGAGAATATGCCTTAACTCTAAATGAAATAGGAGAAGAGTTTGGACTAACTCGCGAAAGAGTTAGACAAATAAAAGAAAAAGCAATTAGAAGACTTAGACATAGATCTAGAAGTAAAAAGTTAAGAACTTATTTAGGATAATCTAAAATAAAGGAGAAATATATTGGTTAGTATAAAAGTAAAAGAAGGCGAATCAGGAGAAAGAGCTCTTAGAAGATTCAAGAAAAAATGGGAAAAAGCTGGAATTCTAAGGGAATTCAAAAGTAGAGCATATTATTTAAAACCCAGTGAAAAAAAGAAAATTGAACGTCAAAAAAGAGGTAAAAGGCCTCAAATTAGAAGGTATTAATTTTTATATCAATTTATAACTCTCCCTAAAACTTATTTATGGAATTAATTAAAAGTATTTCAGGCATTCGTGGAATAGTTAACCAAACCTTAAATAAGACTATTGTTAACACATATTCTAATATATTTACATCCATTCAACCATCTGGAGATATTCTCTTAGCAAGAGATTCAAGACCTCATGGAAAAGAATTATATGATAGCATAACTAATACGTTAATTTCAATGGGTCGGAATGTCATAAACTGTGGAATAATTCCTACACCAACAGCACAATTTATTATTAAAGAAAAAAAATTATCAGGTGGCATTGTTGTAACAGCTAGCCACAATCCAATTGAGTGGAATGGACTTAAATTTTTAGACAACGATGGATGTTTTCTAAATGCTAATAAAATGGAAAAGCTTTTATCTGCAACTCCTAAAATAATTAATATTAAAAAAGGGAATATAATTGAGTCTAAAAACGCTTATCTACAACATATTGATAATGTTTTAAATCTAAAATGTATTGATAAAGATAAAATTAAATCAAAAAAATTAAAAGTAGTTGTAGATACAGTAAATGGAGCAGCTTTTAAGGCTTTACCTAATCTTTTAGAAAAATTAAATTGCGATGTAATTAAAATTCATTGTGAAAACACAGGTAATTTTCCGAGAGGCACTGAGCCTATTCCCTCTCACCTTAATGATTTATCAAGAGTTGTATTAGAAGAAAATGCAGATATTGGTTTTGCGACAGACCCTGATGCAGACAGATTAGCTATTGTTGATAACGCAGGCACACCAATTGGAGAAGAGTCTACTCTTGTTTTAGCTGTAGAATCTTATCTTAAATATTATAAAAATTCACAGATTATTGTTACTAATCTTTCTACTAGCATGGCAGTAGATGTTATTGCACATAAATACAACTCTACAGTTGAACGTTCATCTGTTGGTGAGATTAATGTTGTAGAAAAAATGAAAGAATTAGGGTCTTCAATTGGCGGTGAAGGTAATGGTGGTGTGATTCTAGAAGAATCTCATCTTGGGCGTGATTCACTTGTAGCGTCAGCGTTGGTACTTAATCTTTTAGCTCAATCAGATATTCCATTTAATAAAATTTTAGAGTGCATTCCACGTTTTATTATGATTAAAGATAAAATAACCCTACAACATGATATTGATTTTAATCATATTAAAGCCCTATTTCAGAAAGATGATGTTTCATTTATTGAAGGTGATGGTCTTAAAATAATTTGGGAAGATAAATGGGTTCATATTAGAAAATCAAATACAGAACCTATCATTAGAATTATTTCTGAAGCTGATACATATAAAAATGCCAAGAATTTAATTAATCATCTTAAAGAAAATATCATTTCTTAGACTCATCAATTAATATTTTTAATTATTAAATATGGAAGATAAAAAACTAAAACGTGGCCAAGAAATCAATCTTGAAATTTCAGATCTTGCATTTGGAGGACGAGGGATTTCCAAAAAAGATGATTTAGTTTTTTTTGTTAAAGATGCCATTCCAAACCAAGAAGTCATTGCTAAAATAAGTAAAATCAAAAAAAAATATGCAGAAGCATACAGCATAGAAACTCTCAAAGATTCAACTGATCAAGTAACCCCTGTATGTGAACATTTTAAATGGTGTGGTGGATGTACAACACAGCAACTTGACTATCAAAAACAACTACACTACAAACAAAAACAGGTATCTGATATTCTAAATAAAATTGGTGGAGAAAAAAATTTAGATATCAATCTCATCATAGGCTGTGAGCATACATTCTTTTATAGAAATAAAATGGAATATACATTCTCTGGAGTTCCTTGGTATATTGAGGATGAATCCTATGATGAAATTATCATTGGACTACACGTACCCAAACGATTCGATAAAATATTAAATATTAATAAATGCCATATCAATCATGAAGTATTCAATGATATTTTACAAATCTCAAAAGAAGTGACTGTTAAAGAAAAGATGATTCCATATGATGTTAGAAAACATACCGGATTTTTAAGATTTCTAGTCATTAGAATTGGCATACATACAAATGAGGTGATGGTGAACCTCGTAACAGCTGGTTATAAACCTGAAATTATCAAGCCACTTGTTGATACACTTGCAGAGAGAATACCGAATATCAAAAGTATTGTTAATACTATTAATAACAAAAAAAGTAATATTGCATCAGGCACATCTAAATTGCTTTATGGTGATGAATTTATCAATGAAAAAATTGGAAACTATACATTTAAAATTTCTGCAAATTCATTTTTTCAAACAAATTCATATCAAGTTAAAACATTATATGATTATATCATTAAAATCGGAGATTTTAAAAATAGTGATATTGTTTATGACTTATATTGTGGAACAGGAACAATTGGAATTTATATTTCATCATTTGTTAAAAAAGTATATGGAATAGAAATCGTTAAAGATGCTATTAAAGATGCAAAGTTTAATGCAAAGAAAAATAATATAAAAAATATATTTTTCTATGATGATGATATAAAAGATTTTTTTACTAATCAAAATACTAAAATAGATAAACCAAATACTATAATAATTGATCCCCCTAGACCTGGTTTACATCCTGATGTTGTAGAAGATATAAAAACATTATCACCTTCAAAAATAATTTATGTCTCATGCAATCCATCTACTCAAGCAAGAGATATAAAAATACTTTTAGAAGATAACTACAAAATATCTGATATTCAGCCTATTGATATGTTTCCTCATACTCCTCATATTGAATGCATAATAACCTTAAAAAATAAAAGATAGTTATCTAAAAAACTTTTCAATTGCATTAAATTAATAATAATGAATGCTATAGAAATTCAATCACTTAGAAAAATTTATGATACAAATGTTGAAGCCTTAAAAGGAATTGACCTTATAATCCCCCAAGGTTCTTTTTTTGGATTGCTAGGACCAAATGGTGCTGGGAAAACAACAACTATTGGAATATTAACTGGACTAGTAAATAAAACGTCAGGTACTGCCAAAATTTTAAATCATGATATTATAAGTGATTATAAAAATGCAAGGCGCTCTATTGGTCTATCTCCTCAAGAAATAAATTTAGATGTATTTTTTACCATCAAAAAAATCTTGGAATTTCAGGCAGGATACTTTGGAGTTCCATCTAATATAGCTATCAAAAAAGTAGATGAAGTCCTAAAAAAATTAGGTATTTATGACAAAAAAGATAATACAGCAAGACATTTATCTGGAGGAATGAAAAGAAGAGTACAAATTGCAAAGGCACTTGTTCATGATCCTCCTATTCTTATATTAGATGAGCCAACAGCAGGTGTAGATATAGAACTAAGACATATGCTATGGGATTATTTAACTGATTTAAATAAAGAAGGAAAAACTATTTTACTCACGACCCATTATATTGAAGAAGCTGAAAAATTATGTAACGAAATAGCAATTATAAATAATGGGGAAATAATAAAACAAGGAGATACAAAATCTATTATCAAAGAAGTTAGCTTAAATATGATTGAAATTGAGTTAAATGATGCATCAAAAATTAACCTCACTAATAAAATTGATTATAAAATAAATGGCAATATTTTAAAAATTCAATCTAAGGGAGTTAATAAAGATATTGTTAAGATTATTGAAGAAGTTGAGAAAACGACTGAAATTAAAAATATTAATATAATAAATAGTTCTCTTGAAGATGCATTTATAAAACTAACAAATTAAATGAGCATAGAATTTTTAACATTTTTAAGAAGAGAAATACATCGTTTTTTAGTGCTGTATAAACAGACGATTATTCCTGCTCTAATATCCTCACTTTTATATATTATTGTTTTTGGAACTACTTTAGGTACTCGTATAAGCGCTATAAATGGAATCACATATATTAATTATATAGTACCAGGACTTGCAATGATGTCAGTTATTAATCAAGCATATCAAAATAGTGCATCAAGTATAATGCAAGGGAAATACTTGAAATTTATTGAGGATATCTTGGTAGCACCATTAAGTGGATTTGAAATAAGTTTAGGTTATATAATAGGAGGTGCTTTTAGAGGACTTATTTGTGGATTAGGAATATTAATTATCTGCTTGTTTATGACTGATTTACAAATACAAAAAATCACTTTAACTATTTTTTATTTATTAACAGTATCATGGACTTTTTCAGCTTTTGGTGTAATTGTAGGAATCTATGCAAAATCTTGGGATGAAATTGGGACATTTACTAATTTTGTATTTATGCCCTTAACTTTCTTAGGTGGTGTTTTTTATTCGGTTGATATGCTCCCACCACTATGGAGGAATATTTCTTATATTAATCCTATTTACTGGATGATTAGTGGATTAAGATATTCTACCTTAGGATTAGAAGAAAATGCTAATTTAATATCATTATTTATATGTTTTGGGTTTAGTTGTTTATTTACAATAATAGCAACATGGATGTTTAAAACTGGATATAAAATTAAATCGTAATATTATTATAAAAATTATTATATTCTTGAAATTAAAATATGAGTATTTTAAATAAAATTAAACAAATAAAAGATAAATTGATATTTAAAGTAGCTATCTGGATAGTATCAGTTTGGGTTCTTGGTTCACTTTTGATATCTTTCCTTGAACCAGGAGCTTTTAAAAATATTGGTAATTCCTTATGGTGGACAATTGTAACAATGACTACCGTTGGCTATGGAGATATGACACCTACTACTATATCGGGGAGATTACTTGCAATTATTATTATGCTATCAGGTATTATTTTAGTTGCTCTTATTACTGGTACAATATCATCAATTTTTACAACTAAACGTATAATGGAGGGGAAAGGTTTGGAAAAAATTTCTAAAGAAAATCATATCATAATATGTGGGTGGAGTCCTAATATTATAACTCTAATTAATAAATTTAATCAAACATCAAAAAATAGTGATATTGTCCTAATTAATGATGAATCTCAAGATAAAATTGATTCAGTAATGTCAGGGATGCAAAATAAGAATGTACACTTTGTTAGAGGAGACTATTCTCTTGATTCAATTTTAAATAAAGCAAACACTACAAAAGCTGACTATGTACTTATATTAAATGATTCAAGTAATAATCAAGATGAAAAAGTTATTCTTGCAACTCTTACAATTAAAAAAATGTCTCCAAGTATAAGAGTAGTATCTCAAATAAATGATAAAAATAAAATACCATTTTTAAGAAGAGCTAATGTAGATGCAATATTAAGTAGTGACGATTATAATTTATATATGTCATTATCTCACATTCTAGATCCTGGTAGTGCAGAAGCAATCAGCTCTCTTATGAGTGAAAATTCAAATAATAATTTAGAGAGCAAACAAATTCCAGAAAAATTTATTGGTAAATCATTCTCCGAACTTCATAATTATTATTTTAATGAATTTGGCACAATATGTTTAGGATTATATAATCGAGAAGAAAAAATAGGTATATCAGACCTTTTATCTTCAAGCAGTGATACAATAGATGAATTTATTGAAAGAAAATTAAAACAAGCAGGGCACTCATTAGATGAGAAAAATAAAGTTCATATAAATTTAAATCCAGATAAAAATGAAATTATATTAAAAGGACAAGGAGCTCTAATCTTAAAATGAAAAACTATTTACATACTTTTGAAATCTTTAATAATTTAACTAATGAAGAGATTGAATTATTTACTAATAATCTAAAAATTAAAACTTATAGAAAAGATAATATAATTATAAACGAGGGTGAAGAAGGAAACTCTTTATTATTTGTTATAGAAGGTAAAATCATAATTACACAAGCATTAACTTTAGCAACAAACAAACTTGATGAAGGAGATGATCGTGAAAAACAACTTACAAAGTTAAACTCAACTGATCATAAAATTATGCTTGGAGAACTCGCATTATTTAGTCCCAATAAAAAAAGGAATGCTTCAGTTAAAGCTGTTGAAGATTGTGAAATTGCAGAGATAACTTTTGATAAAATATTTGAAATATGTAATAAAAACAATTCCGTTGGATATAAACTAATGAAAAATTTATCAGAAATAATTACAAAAAATTTAATAAATTCAAATAACAAGGTATTAAAATTAACAACTGCATTTAGTTTACTTATCGATCAATAAATTACATCAAATGATTAATATCATTGTAAAGCACTAATACAAATAAAGACATAATTATAATAAATCCTATAGATTGTATTGCATACTTAGCTTTCAAAGGTATCTCTTTACCAATAACACCTTCAATTAATGCAATAAATACATGTCCTCCATCTAATCCTGGAATAGGTAAAATATTAATCAATCCTAAATTAACACTTATCATAGCTGTTAATAATAAAAGTGATTTAATTCCACCAGTTTCAGTTGTTTCCCCTGCCATTTTGACTAAATATAATGGACCAAAAAAATCTTGAAATGATACTCCGCCACTAAATAATGCCTTTAAACTATATAATATCTGTTTTAAAAGGCTAAACGTTTGATCGATTCCCTTATTTATAGCTCCAAATAAAGAAATATTATTAACAATATAATATGGACTAATACCAAGTATTCCAATATCTTTAACTTCTCCATCAATAAATTGTTTTATAGGAATCGGTGTTATATTAGATGATAAAATATTTCCACCTCTATCCCAGACAATACTAATTTCTTTGTTTGGATTATTATGAATAATTTGAGATAATTGATTCCAAGAAGAAATATTTTCATTATCAATTTTAACTATTTTGTCATCTTTCATTAAGCCTATAGATGCAGCTGGAGATAATTGAATTTGATTATCAATTCTCAGTGAATCAGAAAGCTCATTGATTATTGGTTCATTAGTAATTTCCGGATAGCCATCATTGAAAATAAAAAAAGAAAAAATAAAAGTTGATAAAACAAAATTCATTAGGACACCAGCAGATAAAAACCATATTTTTTGCAATGTATTTTTAGAACGAAACTCATAATCCTCTTTTTTTGATGAAACATCAAAGCTTTCATCTAGGATACCAGCTACTTTAACATATCCACCCATAGGGAATAATCCTACTCCATATTCAGTTTCTTTATATTTTTTCTTTAATCCTAATCCAAAGAAATTAAAGCCAATATAAAATTTTTCAACTTTTATACCTACAGATCTTGCAGCCAAAAAATGACCAAGTTCATGCAAGAAAACGGGTAGTCCAATTACTATAAAAAATGATAAAAAATAAATCATAATTCAAATTTTTCCTTTATATATTTTTTAGTCCACTTTGTTAGAGATAATATATCACTTAATTTTGGGGAATTCATATAACTATGATTGCTCATACACTCTTCAATTATATCAGGGATTTGAATAAATGTAATTTTGTCATTTAAGAATAAATCAACAGCGATATCATTTGCTACATTTAATATAACAGAATTCGAGCCGCCCTTATTAATTGCATCAAAAGATAGTTTTAAACACTTAAATTTATTTAAATCTACAGGCTCAATATCTAATCTAGAAAACTTTTTAATATCAAATGTCAAATCGGTTAATTCATATCTTTTTGGGAAAGAAAATGCATATTGAATTGGGAGTCTCATATCTGGGTTTGAAAGCTGTGCTTTAATTGAACCATCTATATACTCAACCATAGAATGTATAATCGACTGTGGATGAACTACAATTTCAATATTTTTAGAATCTATATTAAATAACCAGTGAGCTTCTATCATTTCAAACCCTTTATTCATCATAGTTGCTGAATCAATTGTTATTTTTTTACCCATTTCCCAGTTAGGATGATTTAAGGCTTGTGCAACTGTAACATTTGAAAAATCATCTTTAGATAATGTTCTAAATGGGCCTCCAGATGCAGTTAATATTATTTTCCTTATTTTATTTTCTTGTTCTCCAACCATACACTGCCATAACGCACTATGTTCACTATCTACAGGAAAAATATTTACATTCTTAGATTTTGCTAAGTTCATTACTAAATGACCCGCCTGAACAATACTTTCTTTATTAGACAAAGCAATATCAGTGCCTGACTCAATAATTTTCATTGTAGACTCTAATCCACTATAACCAGAAATAGCATTTAATATAATATCTACATTAGATAATGCACATAGATTCATAAGGCCTTCATTCCCAGATAGAATTTTAGTTTTACTAATATTATTTTTTAATTCAATATATTTAGATTTATCATAAATACATATAAATTCTGGTTTAAATTTCTTAGTTTGTTCGATTAATAAATCTATATTAGAATTAGCAGCTAAAAATTTTACATTGAATTTATTTTTATGATTACTAATTACTTCAAGAGATTGTTTGCCAACTGACCCTGTTGATCCTAGGATTCCTATAGTTTTCATAATTTATAATTTATACCTAAAATACCGCTTGTATTTTTAGTATCATCATTATAATCTATACCAAATTGTATATCTATATTTTTATTTAATAATTTTAAAAATTTTAATGATATTGATCTACTTTGATTATCATTATTAAATAAATAATTAAAAGAAAAAAAACTTCTTATCTTTTTCAAATCAAATGATTGAATAATTGATAAATTTGATAAACTTATATTGTCATCTGAAAATCTTTTTGATGAATAACCTATTGAATATATAATTTCTTTAAAATACTTAAGATTGATATCTGATTTATAACCAATATTTGTTCCATATAATATATTTATTGGAGAGCCAAACTGAGAAACATAACCATCAATATAAAAATTATTTGTTATCCAAGACTGATAATTAAAATAATACCTTCTCTCAGTATCGATTTCCACGACTTGAATTCCTAAATTATTTTTAGACTCTTCATAAGGAAAATAATTATTTAAAATAACAAAATCAGATGATAATGAAAATAAATTACTAAAAAGTAATATTAATGGAATATTTCTAAATAAGGCCTCTATCACTATCTTTCAAAAAAATTAATATTTTATTAATTTCATCTGTTAATTTTAAATTTTCTTTAATAGCTACTATTGCTTGCTTAATATTTAAATTTGATTTAAAAATAAACTTATATGCTTTTTTAATATCGTTTCTAACTTCTAAACTAAATTTTCTTCTTCTTAATCCCACAGAATTAATACCTGCATACTGAAGAGGTTCTCCAGTAGCTAATATATATGGTGGAACATCTTGTAATGCTATTCTCCCACCACCAATAAATGCATGTTCTCCCACTTTACAGAATTGATGTACAGGAGACATTCCACCAACAGTTGCATGATATCCTATTTCAACATGTCCTCCTAATTGTACTCCATTTGCTAAAATAACTTTATTATTAACTATACAATCATGTGCAACATGCACATAAGCCATTAATAAACAATCATTACCAATAATAGTTTTATCTGAGTGTGAAGTCCCTTTATTTAGAGTGCAATTTTCTCTAATTATATTATTATCACCAATTTCTAAATAAGTTTTTTCTCCATCATATTTTAAATCTTGAGGATCTTCACCCAAAACTGAACCTTGAAAAATTTTATTATTTTTTCCAATTTTTGTTTCAGATTTAATATGAACATATGGGTGAATAATTGTGTTATCATCAATAAAAACATTTTTTTCAATTATTGAATAAGCACCAACTGTTACATTGCTACCAATTCTAGCATTATTATCAATTATTGCTGTTTTATGAAATTTATTCATTATTTTTATCCACAATAGTTGCCATAAAATTTGCTTTAGCAACAATCTGATTGTTTACTGTTGCCACCCCTGTCATATTAGCTGTTCCCAATCTTATTTTAATTAATTTAACTCTTAATATCAATTCATCACCTGGGATAACTTTCTTTATAAATTTAGAACTATTTATAACAGATAATAACATCATTTTTTGATTTGTATTTTTTATATTATTCAATGATAAAAAACAACTTGCTTGAGCCATACTTTCTAAAATTAAAACCCCAGGCATAATTGGATTATTTGGGAAATGTCCTTTAAAAAAATAATCATTTTCAACAACATTTTTCTTAGCTACAACACTATATCCTATGATACCACCAATAATTTCATCAATTAATAAAAAAGGTTCCCTATGTGGAATAATTTTTTTTATCTCTTCTTTATTGAATTTAAAATTTGAGCCCATTTCTTTAATTAATTTTCCAAATTCTACATTTGATTTATGGCCACTTTTATATGAATGAATATGACCTATTATTGGTTTTCCCAATAATGAGAGATCTCCAATTAAATCTAACACTTTATGTCTAACAGGCTCATCATCATATCTTAATCTAGTATTATTTAATGTATTATTAGAATCATGATAAATTAAACTTTCACCTAAATATTCTTCAATTTTTTCTACATCATTTTTCATGTTTTTTTCAGATAAAAAAACAACTCCATTTTCCAAACTACCACCTTTAATTAAATTATTTTTTTTTAAATAATTTATTTCATCAAGAGAACAAAAAGTTCTTGCTGAAGATATTTCTTTACTATAATCAGATAAAGAATTTAAAGTAAATTTTTGTTTTCCTACCTCTTTAAAAGGGAAGTCTGATTCAAAAGTAATAGAAAATTCTTTTGAAGGTAATATTTTTAATGCAATATCAGAATTCTCATGATAATAATATATGGGTTCAGAAACTTTATAATATTCTCTATCAGCTATTTGTTTACTTAAACCACAATTTAAAATCGTACTAAAAAATATTTCACTACTTCCGTCTAAAATAGGAGGTTCAATATTATCAATTTCAATTAATAAATTATCAACTTCTAATGCATATAGAGCTGATAATAAATGCTCAACAGTATGAATTTTAACATTATTTTTTCCAATTACTGTCCCTCTGTTCGTGCTAACAACATTTTCTAATATCGCTTCAATATAAACAGGTTCATCAAAATCAACTCTTTTAAAAATAATTCCTGAATTTTCTTTTAATGGTTTTAATGTAAGATTAGTTTTTTCTCCAGTATGAAGACCTATCCCTGAAAAAGAGACTTCTGAAGATATCGTTTTTTGTTTATCCATTATTTATTTTTATTTAATATTTTATTAAAAGCAGCAATCTTTTTTAATCTTAATTTATGATCTTCTGCTGGATCGCCTGATACAAAGGAATTTTCTTTAATAGATTTCCATACAAATGAATTCCCAACAATAATCGAATTTTTACCTATTTCTAGATTATCAATAATTCCTGCCCTACCACCTATTTTAACATTTTCATATAAAACAGTACTTCCAGCAATACCGACTTGACCAGCTATAGCACAATTATTATGAATTTTAACATTATGGGCAATCTGAACCATATTATCTATCTTAACATTATCCCCTATAATTGTATCATCAATTGTTCCTCTATCGATACAACTATTTGAACCAATACTTACACTATTTCCTATTATTACTTTTCCAATATGAGGAATATTATAAAATATATTATCATCTTCAATTAAACCAAAACCATCAGCTCCGATTATACAGCCCCCATTAATTGTACAATTATCTCCAATTTCAACATCATTATAAATAACAACATTTGGATATATAATCGTGTTTTCACCTATATTAGAATTATCTCCTATAAAACATCCTGAATGAATAGTAGAATTACTGCCAATAATAACATTCTTTCCAAATGTAACATTATTTGATATATCAACATTATTGCCTAAAGAAGGAGTAC
>Ga0066826_10000711_pt1 | contig 16642 bp, 13 predicted proteins | sample ETNtaG_12_FD_65496 | JGI IMG/M metagenome (GOLD analysis project Ga0066826, IMG submission 65496) | Marine microbial and viral communities from oxygen minimum zone, Eastern Pacific Ocean - ETNP201306SV49 | ecosystem: Environmental > Aquatic > Marine > Oceanic | place: Pacific Ocean: Eastern... | reverse complement strand
CCTCCATACTAGATGTGAAACCATATGTGAATAGTCCCTGATCATAAAGATCTGTTTGATTGTAAAAGGGAGTCACTTCGGTCCATAAGGTCCTACCATTTGTTGTGGGGATTAGAGAAGTCCCCTCCTTTTCTACATACTTCCTGTCTACTAATTTTGATACTGTAGAAACATAAGTTGAAGGACGCCCTATTCCGTCTTTTTTCATCTGTTGGATGATTGAGCTTTCTGTGAATCGTCTAGGTGGTTTGGTAAAATCTATAGTCAGTTCAGCATCTTCATCAATATCCCATTTTGAGCCAACGGTGAACCCAATATTAGGTGGTTGGGTTTGAACATCTTTGTATGACCAAGCGAATACCTCCTCCCAACCTGGATGGGTTCTCCATGTGGATGTCCCATTCACGGGAACATCTAGTCCAACACAGGAAAATGTCAAACTTCTTCTTTCCCTGATAGAGTTAGACATCTGACTAGATGCAAAGCGAGACCAAATGAGCCTGTAAAGTGCCTTTTCATCACGATCTTCGCCAGCAACTTCTACTGAGGGATTTGAGGGCCTGATAGCCTCGTGCGCATCTTGGACGTTTGCTTTAGTTTTACGAATCTCCCCAACGCCATCCCCAAGAAAATCTTGGCCGAAATTAGATTCGATATATTTCCTAACCTCATTCCTAGCCTTAGCGTTAGTTCTGGTTGAGTCGGTTCTGATGTATGTTATATGGCCAGATTGGTATAAGGTTGAAGCAATCTTACTGGTCTTAGAAATTGACCACCCCAATGTAGAACTGGAAGTTTGTAGCATCGTATCAGTAGTGAATGGGGGCTTGGGCCGTCTACTTACAGTACCCTCATTAATCGACTCGAGATTCAGTGAACGATTGGAATTTAACAAGTCAAATGCTAGCTTGGCCAATTCTGTATTTGAAGTCCTGTCAGGGAAATGCTTTCCATCACCATCTACCCAAGCATCATCATCACTGGATTCATGGAACCTTACCTTTAGTTCGACCCCGTTAGAAGGAACTCCTACAGAGTTGTACTCCTTTGGAATATGGGCATCTCTCTCAATTTCCTTTTCTACTATGTACCCTAGTGTGGGTGTTTGCACCCTACCCATTGATCTTAACTTCCATGAACGACAGAATTTAGAACATCTAAATCCAACAAGTCTATCCATCAGTCTCCTAACTATTGCTGCATTAACTAGGCCCATATCCAACTCTTGAGGATTAGAAATTGATGAAATTACAGCATCCTTGGTGATTTCATTAAAAGACACCCTCTTTACGGATTCGAATTCTGATAGTATCTCACTGAGTCTCCAAGCAATAAACTCACCCTCCCTATCTGGATCAGTCGCGATGAATACCTCATCGACTCCAGATTTTCTTGCCTTCGATGTGATTTTTGACATAACCCTCTCAGCCCTATCTGTCCATGACCAAGGTGGTTGGGGCAATTCTCCGGGTTTAGATGACCACATTGCCTTGGAGCTATCCTTGGTCTTTCGATTAGATGGGAGATCCTGAACGTGGCCATTACAAGCATCAACAATCCATCCCTTTCCGAGATATTTTTTGATGGTCTTGGCTTTGGCACCGGATTCTAGTATTACCAGTTTCATTATGTCTCCTCGGATTTGAAATGCCGTAACAAGACCCGTATAAACATGAGTGGTCGAATGGGATGGCAACGCGCGCGCTCGCGCTCGCGCGCGTGTAACCGGTTGTTTTTGACGGTGAAATATTAGATTTGGGCTCCAATCATCCGTAACCATTGAAGAATAGTTACGATTGGGAATATTATGGGAGTGGCATGGAGACTATTCGGCAATCCTGCCTTACGTCTAATTGATTCTGAACGTGCGCATTCTCTTTCTATGCGCGCTTTGAAATCTATTGGCGAATCTCGTACTGGACGTTCAGTACTAAATTCGTTATACAAATCTCCAGAAGTACCCATTGAGGTGTTTGGAAAGTTATTCCATCACCCACTAGGATTAGCGGCTGGATTTGACAAGGGGGCAGAAGCTTTGTTGGCATGGTCTGCCATGGGGTTCTCCTGGTGCGAATATGGTGGTGTTACCAGGTACCCCCAAGAAGGGAACCCAAAACCTAGGATGTTTAGAGCGAACAAACATCAGGCCCTGGTCAATAAAATGGGATTCAATAATCCCGGCGCTTCGGAGATACGAAAGAGGCTGGCTCATAGAAAGTCGGTAGGTCGTTGGCCTAAATCGCCCGTTGCTGCAAATATCGGCCGTTCGAAAAAGGTGCCAAATGATCATGCTGGAGAAGATTATGCCGCTACAATTGATTTATTGTGGGATCACGCAGATATGTTTGTTCTGAATATTTCTTCCCCCAATACTCCCGGACTAAGAGACCTGCATGGTCACGATTATCTTGAGTCTATACTACATTCATGCAACAGGGTCAGATCTAAGAAAGAGGAACAAAAACCCTACCTGCTAAAGCTCTCGCCCGACGCACATGATGATGAAATAAGAAGTACCATTTCATTTGCACAAAAATTAGGTATCGACGGAATAGTTGCCACAAATACTACCATAAAAAGGCCAATTCCACTATCAACTCAGTCCAGAAAGGCATTCTCTAGTGATGGTGGTCTTTCTGGTCGACCATTGCAGTCAAGGGCACTAGAAGTTATTAACACGGCATTCGATGAAACAGACGGAAAGATCCCCATAGTAGGTGTTGGTGGCATAGACTCAAAAGATTCTGCTTGGGAAGCGATAATCTCTGGGGCATCGCTGATTCAACTATATTCTGCTCTTGTCTTCAATGGGCCAACAATTGTTTCGTCAATTGTAAAGGGACTGAAACGAAGAGTGGTTGAATCCGAATTTTCTTCAATTAGTGAAGCCGTGGGATACAAACACATTTAGCAAAGAGCCGCGAGAATTGATTGTGGCGCTAACAAGGATATCGAGACTTGTGATAGTTTTCTGCTCATCGTTAGCAGTATTGGGATTAATGATGGCCAGTGTAGATCCAGAGATTCAATATTCAGTTGATGAGATTATGGACGAACCGGTAAAATTCCAAGATGGGTATATTTTTGTTAGAGGGGTCGTATCTCCTGATTCTCTGGACAATCAAGAAATGAGATTCATTCTGAAAGGAGTAACTGATGAAATATCTGTAGATTTTACCGATTCACCCATTCCCGATGGTTTCGACGAAGGTCGTACCATTGCTGTACGCGGAGACTTGGTGAAACAAAATGGAATTTGGGTCATAGAATCATTTGAGATTCAAACCGGTTGCCCTTCAAAATACGAATCATGAACTGTCATGTTCATAGGTGACCTCTGGGAGCACTATACGGGCTAGGGGGAGAGTTGACGTGCTCTATTTTTCACAAATCGTCGAAAATGGTGACCCGAAGTCCGAGGGCGGCGCAAACGAACCACTGAGATTACTCCAGTTGACTGCGATGTCTCGCCCCCAAGAGATCCAGGTTGGCGGGAGGGAAATCCGGAGGGGTTTTCCAAACGTCTTACGCCCGGGAACCAGGTCAGGCGCGGAAGCGAGCAACCCGACCGGGGATGCTGGATGCCTTGGGACTTCGGGACGGAGAAGACTGGAGTGCAAGTCTCTTTGATGACGAGCGTCCACCGAGGACATGCCCACCGCTAATCATCTTGATTCGCTTGCAGCAACGCACTAATTGTATTGTCAGTAACTCCAGCTAGGCCATTATTGGCACACCTACGAAGAAGCTCTTCCCATCCACTATTATCTTCGAATGCAATCAAGGCGAGTTCTCTAGCCTCATTAATTCGGCCAGATTGTACCAGCGCGATTGATTTCCAAAACGCAATTTCCGGATTTCCCGAATTTTTAGTCTGTGAAATTGCCCCCACGTCTAAGCTATTGATATTTACATAATCATTATGCATTTTCAGGAGCCTATCGAGCTCCTGCAGTGGTTCAGGATTATCATCTACACGGATATCCACTATTGTTCCTTCCCATGGGTAGGACTGGATTTCGGAATCAACCACAAGTAAGCGCGCTGATTGCTTGCCTCTAATATCGCCTTGTTCGGATTCTGCTTCATAAAGGGCCGCGAGCATTCGGCTGGATAAATCACCACTAGTACCAACAAATGCATCTGCCATGCGCCCCCAAACCGTAGATTTCCACATCATATTTGCTTGACAAGAGAAACCATCACCCACAAAATGACCTGATTCAGGTATGGTATCCGAACCAGTATGAGTAGATATTCTAGATTTGGCGTCAATCATAGCCACTTGCCTTATTTCGGGACTCGGATCCAATGAAAGTCTGCTCCCCATAGCTTCTTCGGGTTTTGTACCACTCTCCATTAGCTCGATTGCAAGAGGGCCATGGTCAATTAATGCCATAGCCTGGGTCGCAACAGCACCTACACCTGCTTTGGCCCAGCAAACTACTCCAGCGGCAAACCAATGGGACTGAACGGCTACTCCGATTTGACCGGTATCCGGACAACTGGCAACAATTGAATAAGTCACAGAATCGCCTAATGTTCGAAATTATCTAGCCCACCCATGGCACATACAATTCTAAAGTGGATATCGGAAACGGGTTGTACAGATAACCTCTGACCTCTTTGTAGCAACGGCATTCCTTCCAAATCGCCATTAGCACGGAGATCTGGCAAACCTACTGGTTCTAGTTGTGAAACTGGCTCGATGTCTACCATTATCCAGCGTGGATTATCCGGAGTTGCCTTGGGATCAAAATATTTTGAATTTATATCTTGAGCCGTGAAGTCAGGATATCCCTCCTTGCATACCTTAGCGATGCCGGCTACGTGTGGTGGTTTGCAATTTGAATGATAAAAAAGAACATAGTCACCGACTGCCATTTCATCCCTCATAATATTTCTAGCCTGGTAGTTCCTAACCCCATCCCAGTGTGTTGATCCATCTGCGACCAATTGTTCCCAGGGGTATACGTGGGGCTCGCTCTTCATTAACCAGTAATTCACCATGACTATCCTACAGGTAGGCGAGAAATCAAGGTTGTCTTTCACCAAGCGTCTTTTGCAAAGTCCGATGGTAATTCTGTAGAGTCAATCCTACCAGACTTATCACGATTTATCAGAGCTTGTGAGAGACCAGAAGACTTCACCATTGCCGATGCACCTCCTGTGAGTCCCAGGTTTGACGTGACCATGAATGAGTAAATTGCAGGCAAAAGGAGTAAAGCGGACAGAGCAGCAATGATCAACAGGATGATTATCACAGTGACGAACGGCGTGATGGCATCAATAGGGATGCGGTAAGCACAACACATTCCAGCAGCAGTGACTGTTGTTGCCTCGAACAAGCTCATCCCAGTACTCGCACAAGCAGTACGGATGGCATCTAACGAACCGCCCAATTCCTTCACCCTATTTGCAATGTGAATTGAGAAGTCGATTCCTACCCCCACAAGAATCGAGCCAATCATCACAGTAACAAGGGAAAGGGTGACGCCCCCCGAATCCATGACAAGCCACTGCATGGCGACAGTGAATCCTACTGGCACAGTAGTAAGTAAAGCATATCTGATGTCCCTGAAAACCAGTGCAAGTGTGACGATAGTGAAACCCAATGCGAATGCCAGTGATGTCCACTGAGATTCGACAATAAGTTTGTTGACCTCGATCGTTATTGATGCAACGCCTATTAGAGTATCACCCAGTACCGATATAGGATTCTCCGAATCTCCAGCAGACTTAGCCCACAGGTTGATTTGCTCCGTTGTAGCAGCAGTCCCCTTTACGTCCATGAATGGCATATCGATGTATATCAGTGTCCTCTGGTAGTCCGGTGAGATGAATAGCTCACGCATTTCCTCAGTCATGCTATTGTAGAAGACATATAGGAGGAAGTTCTGTGCCTGTCTGCCACCATCATCCTCCTGTGCATCTAGCGTATCTAGAACAGTCCAAAATGAGACATTTCCAGTCTGACCCCTGTTAAGAATAAGGTCTGCAAGCTCCGGAATCGGGTCGGGTAGTAGATCAATATATTCCTCAATCTCATCATAGAGAGGGGTGCCCGATATATTGACTCCGACGGCAATTGCCTTCATTAGGAAAACAATTGACACTGCGGTGGCATTATCTACATCGTTACATTTGGATTCCAGATTCTCGATTCCCTCTAAATTAGCATATGGGTGTTCTGCAGTAATTGACCCTATCCCCAATTCGGGGTCGGCCCTAATATTTGCCTCAACTAACAGGAAACCCGGTTGACCAGCATTGAATTCCGTAGAGTAAACATCCATCTTCTTTACAGCTTCTACCTCATTCGGAGCCATTTTGAGTAAGTCAATATTTTCTTCTACGTTTTGTCTATTATAACCCGCAGAGATGAGCATCAGAGTTAGGAAAAATACCAATGTGATTCGGGACCACTTGACGGGCATGTTCACTGCAGCGACGAAAACCTTGGGCGGTGGATGTGACGGTTTTTTCAGGTCAAGTAATATGGTCAGATTGGGGACCATTATCATGGTCATGAAGTAAACTACGACAATACCCCCTGCCAAAGCCCAGCCTACAGTCTGGATAGGCTTCATGGGGGCGAATGTCAGGGAGATGAACCCAATTATCGTAGTCATTGCGGAGAGGAAAACTGCACGACCAGTCGAGTTCAATGCTGCAGCCATTTTCTCATGTGGCGTGCCTTTGGATTCAGCATATCTATTGGTGATGTGCAGCCCATAAGAGACACCCAATGACAGGACAATAGGGCCGACTAAGATCACGGTCATAGTCACCTCATAATCCAATAGGCCGATGAGCCCTAGAGTAACCCAGACAGCACAAAGTGTGGGAAGTCCGGAAATAATCACTACCTTGACGCCTTGAACAAATCTAATGCGACCAGTTTGCAGCAGGTCACAGTGGAAGAGGAATAGCATGAAAGCAACGATTACTACACCAAGAGGGAAGACCTTCCAGAATAGTTTGAACGACTCTTCGGTTACTGCGTTTGTTAGGGGTGCTGGACCGGTTAGCGTCATCCTTAGGCAAAGTGAATTCCCTTCTTCGTCGCACTTGCCCTGAGAATCGGGTTCGCCCCAGTTGTTATTGGATGCGATCTCGTCTATTTTCCCCTGTGTTTCGGTAACTATGTCGCCAACGGACTTGTCACCGGTATCATCTGCAATTCCTATAATTATTACAGCACGATTCCATCCGAATCCTGACTTTACTAGGGTATCCGTTCCGACATCCCTAACGAGTTTGTCCAATGCGTTCTGTGGCATTTCCTGTAGGATCTGGTCAACTCTCTGTTGCTCATCGGGAATTGCGTAATTCCCAATCAAATCGCTTTGGGCGTCAATGCTCTCATTTATCTCATCGGAAAGCTGCTGATTCCCAGTCGCTTCCGCTAAACCCGAGAAAAATGCCTTGACTACCCTGCCACCGCTAGAATTGACTTCCTTTACTACCGTGGAAATTGATAGGACATAGATTACGTTATCATCTACCCCTCCATCGTTTGTCTGATTGTTGATCACTCTTTCGACTTTATCTATTTGATCAAGAATGTTAATCTGAGTGACATTGTAGTTATATGATTCTACATAAATGACCATCACGTTTGTTGTCCAGTCATTTTCGACTTGGGCAATAAGATTCTTTACACTATGCGGATCATCATCAGTGGGGAGGTATACTTCCAGATCTCCGTTTACATTGAGTGCTGGCTCATCACTGCAATAATTCGGATTGTCAAAACCATCCCTGCAGTCGAGGACGCCTGAGTGTGGCATTAATGACAAAGTAAATGCTAGCGAAATCACGACCGCCCAGATTGGGAACATAGTAAGTAAATTAGAGCTCTCAGTCTCTCTTAAACGACGTCTAATTCTATTGGGGATCTTGGTGATTGAGCCCCTGATCTGCTCTGAGTTAGTATTGGAAATACCTGTTCTAGTTTTGTCAATAATCGAACTGACAGAGGCCCCTAATGAGTTGCCTATTCCCTTCTTCGCCATGTCACTCCTACTTCGACGTGAAACGGCATACCTTCAACCCCTCGGCAAACATGTACCAAGAACTGTATTTTGATTATGCAATGGTAACGGTCAAAAACGCCGGACTTTACGAAATATCAGGTGATATTGTGGGTGAGCCAAAAATTACCGACAAGAGATGGAGTGTTGATCTTGAGAAGCGTATCCAGGAGTCGCACTACGATGAGGATTCTTACCGAGATAGGTACGGCTTTGATCCTCTAAGTGACAAGGAGATTTTCGTTATCGATACCCCTCCGCCATACCCCAGTGGAACTTGGCACATTGGAGCCGTGGCACAATACAGTATGATTGACGTAATAGCAAGGAGTCAACGATTACTCGGCAAGGAAGTTAGATTCCCATGGGGGGTAGATCGCAATGGAATCAACATCGAATTTACCGTTGAAAAGAAAACTGGGAGGAAAATGAGGACTTATGATAGGGCTGAGTTCCTGAATCTCTGTGAATTGACAATTGAGGAATACACTCAAGCTATGCGCAGAACGGCAAAAAGAGTCGGGCTCTCATGCGACTATGATAACGAATACCTTACCGATTCTCCCGATTATCGTGCAGTTTCCCAGTCAATATTTGTAGATCTATTCAAGAATGGTGATATTGTTGAGGATTTAAGGCCCAACATCTATGATCCTGTGGAAGGCACTACAATCGCCGATGCAGAAGTTCAGAGGATTCAACGTAAAACAAAACTCTGTAATGTAATTTGGACAACGGAAGATGGCGAAGAAATCACCATCTCAACCACCAGGCCAGAAATGATTTGTGCTTGTGGGTTAGTGATGGTTCATCCCGATGATGCACGTTACTCGCACCTAATCGGAAAAAGGGCAATGCTCCCATTGCCTGTTTCTGACAGAGAATTGAGTGTGGAAATTATGGCCCACCACTCTGTAAAGATGGAATTCGGTAGTGGCATACTGATGGTCTGCTCCTATGGTGACCAGAATGATGTGGCAATATTCAGGGAGCTCGGTTTGAGTCCATTCGTTGCTATTGATCTTAATGGAGAAATGACATCAATATCTGGTCCACTTAGTGGCATGAAGGTCACCGATGCGCGTATTGCGGCTACGAAGATACTGGAGGGTTCCGGTTGTCTAGAATCTATTGAGGAAAGGGAGCAGGAAATTCCTGTCAGTGAGAGGGGAGGGAATCCGATTGAGATCATCCTACTGAAGGAATGGTATGTCAGGCAGACACATGTACTTGAGAGACTCGTGGAACTATCCAAGAGAAGTAGGTTCATCCCAGAAAGGAATAGGCAGTTCCTACATGACTGGGTCGATGGAATTTCTATTGATTGGCCGATTAGTAGGAGAAGATGGTATCATACTGAGGTCCCTATATGGTACTCAGAAGATGGCTCCAGGGTGATTGTCCCTCCAAAGGGGGTCTACGTGCAGCCTTGGCGGGATAGACCCCCCGAGGACTCGGAAGTAATTGACAGGGTAACAAAGGAGATCGTAGGGTCCTTTGCTAATTTAGAAGGTGATCTGGGTTTAATTTCTGGTGAGGAGAAGGTCTTCGACACATGGATGGACTCATCGAATTCCAACCTATTTGTTTCTGGGTATCTCAATAACCCTGATTTGTTCGAACGTGCCTTCCCAACATCGATACGACCTCAGGGCAAGGAAATAGTCAGGACTTGGCTATATTACACCCTCTTGAAAAGCGCCTTGCTACTGGACAAACCAGCTTTCGAAAACATCTGGGTCGATGGTTTGGGGATGGATCCGTGGGGACGTAAGATGTCCAAGTCTCTAGGAAACGGAATTGATGCGGACAGCGTACTTGAGTGCGGTGCTAGTGGACGCACTGGCTCATGGAAGATCAGGGGGGCAGATGGCAAGCAAGTATCTCTAAAGGCCAATAAGATAGGCAGTGAATGCTTCCGACTTTGGAAGGCATGCGATGCGCAGGTAGGTGATGACTTCCACATCAATCCAGAGGAGATTGAAACAAAGTATTACGGGGTATTGACCAAGATTTTCAACGTTGCGAGATTCGCTAGTCAGTTTGATGTTCCGGAGGTCTTGGATAAGTCACCCGATCTAGAGGTAGAAGATGTTTGGATACTTGCAGAGTTCGACTATACTCTTTCTATCGTTAATTCAGCTTGGAATGACGTCGACATTTACTCGGCTGCCCAGGCAATCAAGTCATTTGGGACTGGCATCTTCCCGAGCCACTGGCTGGAGATGTCCAAAACAAGGTTGTATGATGGGAATACTTCAGCAGCATGGACACTGCACAGGATTGTTAGGGACCTACTGAGTATCTTTTCACCGATATGCCCCTTCTTCACTCATTATCTCAGTACAACGATATACGGGAATAGTGCTGTTGATGTGAAGGAGTTCCCAGAATTGCCAAAGTCATGCAATAGGGACAGATTCCATGATTTGCGCTCATTAACCGATGATCTTGTGAAGTTCAATTCGATCGTATGGAAGGCTAAGAAGGAATCTGGAGTATCTCTGAGATCTCCAATCTCTGGCATTGTCGTCCCAGAGAAACTGTCAATATTTTCCAATACTCTGGAGCAGATGCACAACCTGGAATGAAGATATTAGGTAAATTTACCAGAATCAGATCTCCCCAAAGTCGTAGCTCCGGCACCACCCAAGAGCGCAATGGGAAAGCAAAGGAGTTGGCAAAGCGCCTCTCCAGCGAAATTTCCCATAACTGACGCAGGATCACCGGAGAATAGGAAGATCCCCAAGATGAATAAACCTAAAAAAATACCAATAACAATTATTGCAGGATTATTTTCTTGTTGATCTAATTCTTCTTCGCTGTGCCCTTCTAGGGGCTGGTCAGACCACCACATTAGATGTCCTGAATAGTCACCTGTGATCTTAGTTAAAAGGGTAGAAAACGCCTCATCAGTAGTCATTTCCATGCTTTCTATCATTTCCAATCTGTCCCAATGCTCTAATTCTCCTTTTTCAATAGCATATTGTACAAATTCTTCTTCATCAACTGTCAAATCGACGATCCAGAATTTCTTAGCCTTTTTCAAGCGTGAGAGAAGATTATCGATTTCCTTGGAATCAATGGTTTTCATTTTCCCGTCTATCTCGAATCTAATTATCTGATTGCTAATTCCTGTCCCGTCATCCGTAGAAACCCCATCAGAATTGATGTTTGTCTGCGGCATTTCGTTTCGATGTTTGTGGCAATAATCACTTTCGAACTGTGCAGTTCGACGACAACCGAAGTATGCGCAAGGTCGACCAACAGCCATGGTCATACATGGTGGCGAGAGGCTTCAACATTGTTACGCCATCAGAAGTTAAGTGATGTGCTAGTTTTTCCCGAATCAAAGAACTCAATCAACAGTGATGCCATCTCTATGCCAATTCTAGCTTGAGCTTCGAGAGTGGATGCTGCAATGTGGGGGCTTCCGTGGAATGAATCGTGATTCAGTAGAGGACTTGGGCCGAGAGGCTCTGATTCAAAGACATCCAATGCCAGTGATCGCAATTGACCGCTTTCCAAGGCTTGGTGCGCCGCGTCTTCATCGACGATTCCCCCCCTGGCGCAACTCACGATATGGTTGCCACAATCGATTCCATCGGCCCCTATCCCAGGCATAGTAGAAATCCGTTCTGTGTTAACCAAGTTTCTAGTTTCATTTGTAAGATTGCAGTGTACTGAGATATGTGTACAGTTTGAGAAAATTTCGTCTACGCTATCATGCATGGTTATGCCTTCAATCGCATTGTCAACAAACGGATCATATGCGTGAACATCCATTCCAAATGACCTTGCTGCCTGTGCGACGCCACGAGCGATCCTTCCGAAGCCTATCAGACCGAGCCTTTTGCCTCCAATCTCAGAACCTCTGAGTTGCTTCTTTGCCCAAACTCCATTCCGTAGCGTTCGGTCTGCAGTAGCAATATTTCTTGTTGAAGCTATTAGATGCCCCATCGTCATCTCTACGACGCTTCTAGTCGAAGCACCAGGTGTGTTGCAGACTACTATTCCAAGTAGTGTCGCCTCGGAAATATCGATGTTGTCTACACCTACACCAGCCCTACCAATGAACCGAATTCCCCCGTTACTTGAGACAGATGCAGAAATCTGTTCAGCTGGAAGTTTCGTTGCACTGCGAATAACAACAGCATCAAATCCTGTAAGAGAGCCAGAAGAAATCTCGTCAGGATCATAATGTCGAAGAATCACTTCATGACCTGCGTTTTCTAACATTTCGACGGCTTCGGCGGACATCCCATCCGTGACTGCTATACGAGCCATGTTACTACTTATGCAAAGATGTGCATCAACATTGTGAATATATGGTTCCGGTGGTTTGATATTTAGTACCCCTTTTTCAGTATTAGATATAATGGGATTTGAATTGCCAGAACTAGAATATGAATACGACGCACTTGAGCCACATATTGATGCTGAGACAATGGAACTGCACCATTCGAAGCATCACGCAGGCTACACTGCTAAGCTTAATGCTGCAATAGTGGGAACTGAGATGGATTCTATGGGAATAGAGGAATTGATGGTGGAAAAATACGATAATGCAGCAGTCAGAAACAATGGTGGTGGTTACTGGAATCATAGTTTATTCTGGTCTACAATGTCTCCAAATGGTGGAGGAGCGCCAAGTGGATCTCTTGGAAGCGCGATTGATGATTCATTCGGCTCATTTGAATCAATGAAAGAAGAATTCTCAAAAGCTGCAATGACGAGATTTGGAAGTGGGTGGGCATGGCTATGTGTCGGAGATGGGACTCTGTGTATTTGCTCTACTCCAAATCAAGATAACCCGCTGATGTCCGGGGAAGGTATCCCTATCCTGGGCATTGATGTATGGGAGCATGCTTACTACAAGAGTTACGGGCCTGGTAGGGCGAACTACATCCAAGCATGGTGGAATGTTGTCGACTGGGGGGCTATCGCGGACAATTATGAGTCGGCAATATAGTCCAATTCATACCAATTTTTACCATTTCATTATAGTTACTAGACACCACGCGAAAGCGTGGTTGATGATTACGAGGCGATGATCACATCTGTCCTAATTCTTGTATCTCCAGTATTCTTTGCACTGCCAGTCTCCTTTGCGTGGAGATGGTGGGTTGGAATTGAGCCAGAACACGAACATTACAGAGAGAAGGTCCGTCGAGTACTAGATGCCGGAATGCCACTAGTACGGTATAGGGGCGAGTTAGATGCTGAGGCAAGAAGGGTCCACCTATCCTCCGATAGGCAGGCTAAGATCGAATCTGACCTACTGCATAGGCTCAGAATTCAGCATTTCCTACTTTTCCCTAGTCTGATTCTCTGGCCATTAGTCGGAATTTTCGCTGCTATAATCAGTATTCCGATGATGCCCCTCCTAAGATTGGTTGAGTGGATTCTGATTGATAAAAAGGCGCTTTCCAGTGTAGCAATGGTTATTCAGAAATATACTCGATGGGAGATAATCGGCATCCCAAGGCTTGATGATGGGTCCAAGCAATTCGGAAAGGCGCTGGCATCAATTCATAGGATGCCCACAACAGTTTTTCTCGGTTTGTTCGCATACCTAATAGTATCATACGCCCCAATAAGCTCATTCCACGTCCTACTGCTGAGTGCATTTGTGTACATAATTCTGGTATCTGCAATTTCGGTAATTAGAGCTGCAACAGAAAGTACACTAACATTTGCAGATCCCACAAATCGAAGAATAATCCCAATGGAGGCTTATGTGGACGAGAAGCTCGGTCCTTGGGTGGGGGTTGGTCTTGTTTTCCTGTTGTCTAGGCAATTGATGTATGGTTCAAAGATCAGAACTGGCCAGTTACTTATTGACCCCGTACCATTCTCTATCAGCGTTCTGTTAGTTCTCTACACCGCGACAATCATTGGGATTACTGTTGAGATTCTTTTCTTCAGAAATCGGGGTCGTGGTGTTCGTATGATCTTTCAAAAACAGATGGTGGAAATCTTCAATCCCGATGTTTATCTATTCAACAGGAATCTGGGATCTCTGAGGATTATTCCTCTGATGCCACTGTCTGCCTGGTTGGAATCTGATGAAGATTATGAGGCAATAATCAAGGATAACCCATGATTTCTATTGTGTAATCATTACCTTCAATATGGATAAATTCGGGAGTTGAATTTCTCATTTTTATCAATGCAAGTGCAAGTGCTTGGCTGTTTGAGAAAATAGCAGTACTGATAGAAATAGTACCAAACCCAGGTACATTCTGTTTACCCAAAGGGAGGGGGGAATCCCCTGTAAGCCTACAAAGGCTTTTGATTTTCCTTCCACGGCTTTCCAGTCGAGCATGAATCTCTTGGCCGGGATAGCATCCCTTGTCATTGCTAACAAGTTTGCTCAATCCCATTTCATCCGGAAGGTTTCCCCTGGAATCGCACATTTCTGTAATTCCATGCATGATTCTGTAATTTTCCCATCCGTTTGAATCTATTTCAACGAATGTGGATTCACGCAATACGGAAACAATATTTTCTAGGTTCTCAAACTTCACCAGAATTTCAATGGTAATGCCGGACTTAGTTTCACTTTTTACGAATAGATGATCGTCTTTCTCGAATAGTACATCCGAACCAATATCTCTTAGATCGACTCCAAAAAGTTCGTCTACTTCATCTAAATCTGTAGGAAAAATGGATATGTGAAATATTGCTTCGTCCGCGACCAAGATTTCGCACTCTTCATCCCATGACGTTCCATCCACTAGTTTACTACGAGTTTCCTCTTTCGCAGAATTCGAAGAAGATAGCAGTAAATTGCCAGTAATTGTATAGATAGCACCTAAATCGCATATTCGACCATTATAATCACAAAATAATACATTTCGCCTCGAAAGGTCGGGCATGTCATTAATTTTGGTCGAAACAATCCTGTCTAGAACATCTAGCGAATCGGGGCCTTGAATCAGAGTTTTGGCTTCTTTACGAATGAAGAACTTAGATTTTGGAAGAGGTGGGGACAAAACACGACCTCAGCCAAATGACTGCCCACATCCACATGAGCGATCAGCATTGGGATTCTCAATTTGAAATCCACCACCCATCAAGGTCTCTTTAAAATCGATATTTATCCCACTCAACATGGAACTGTCTTTGTTATGGATTAATACCTCGATTCCCCCTATGTCGATTCTCTGGAAACCATCATTCCCCGGGTCTTCGATAATCTTCATGTCGTATAGATAACCTGAACATCCACCAGATTGTGCACTAATTATGAGTACGTGTGATTGTTCATCACCAGCCATGTTCTGTTTGAGGGCTGCGATGGCGGATTCGGTAAAGTTAAGCTCTACATCCACAACTTCAGATTCTGTGACAACAGGTAGTGAGAAACCCTCTCCTCCTAGTAATCCCATGATTACCTGTTGAAATGGTTCTATTTCAACGGTTCCTTCAAACACTCGTCACACATATCAATCATGCTCGTCTGCAGCAACCATGCGTGGGTATGAAACTAGAGATATTGCAAAACTCACCGCGGATGGAATAATTCGTAGTATCGACCACGTGACATCCGAAAGTCCTCTTTCGATAATTGTAGAAAGTGAGAATCATGGTAGGCATGAGCTTGGCATCACAATGAGAACTGAGGGGCATGACAGTCTATTGAGCATTGGATTCATGTATTCTGAAGGAATCATCTCGACTTCAGGAAACATAGATGAAATGATTGTAGAGGATAATCAAATTGTGATCAAACTGAACGATGATGCCTTGTTTGATCCCGCGCAACATTGTAGGAGAAGTACCGTGACATCTTCTTGCGGAATATGTGGAAGATCAACTATCTCGAATGCTCTTACTGATTTCAATGAAGATTTAGATGAAGATATGCACATTCGTTTGGAAACAGTGGCAAAATGCCTAAATTCGGTTATTGGAAAACAAGAGGTTTTTTCGAAGACAGGGGGATCTCATGCGTGCGCTAGTTTCACAAGTGATGGCATCATTGATCGGATATTCGAGGATGTTGGGCGGCACAATGCCTTTGACAAATTGGTTGGTTCGTACCTCGAAGGAGGAGGAAGTTTGGGGCCTGGTTTGGGTGCATTTGTTTCGGGGAGGGCATCATTTGAGCTTGTTCAGAAATGCATACGTGCTGGATTCCCAATTATGATTGCAGTTGGTGCACCTAGTACGCTTGCAGTTGACTTAGCTAAGGAGCATGGATTGACGCTGGGCTGTTTTGCAAAAGATCAGTCAATTACAATATTTAGTGGAGTTAGGAGAATCGAGTATTAGTTCGATTTCCGTGGATCTGTGTACTTCCTCTCCTTCAAGTCATTATGGTACTTTGCCCCGAGGGCTGCTCCATTGATAGCCACCCACTCTGAGAATTTTATTTTGCCCAGAGGCTTTGCATCTGTGGCCATCAATCCTTGCATAAGCCCCTTTATCTCTGCTCTGGTAATTACTCTGTCCCGTAGTATCGCCCCCACTATCTTCCCTACAGCCCACCCTACAATTGGCGGTACGGGAATAATCAACCTCCTTACGCCAAGTGATTTCGCTATTAGGGTCACATATTCCCTGTAGGTGAAGATCTCGGGCCCAGCGACATCCATAAC
>Ga0066826_10000699_pt1 | contig 16788 bp, 17 predicted proteins | sample ETNtaG_12_FD_65496 | JGI IMG/M metagenome (GOLD analysis project Ga0066826, IMG submission 65496) | Marine microbial and viral communities from oxygen minimum zone, Eastern Pacific Ocean - ETNP201306SV49 | ecosystem: Environmental > Aquatic > Marine > Oceanic | place: Pacific Ocean: Eastern... | reverse complement strand
TTCATATTTTCTAATGAATCAAGTGAAGGTAAATTATCAGTCCATTCTTTGGAACTGACATCATACATTTTTCTCCTAATTGTTGCCCTATGATCTTCAGGAGACCATTTGATAGGTGCTGCTGCTTGTGCAGTGCCACCACATTCAGGGCATTTAGTTGATAATGTCCAAGCCTGACAATCTAAGCATTGCTGTAGTATTTGGCGTGCCATGTATTGGCCTATGCGTCTTTACTTATGATTAAGTGGGTAATCACTCTCTATATGCGGAGGCTTCTCCACCATTGTTTAGTACGTGTTCAACAGCAGTCTTTGATACATTTATCCAAAGGTCTTCAGCTGTTTTGAAGTCCGGTGCTTTAAGTTCAATTCTGTATTCTGGAGCTCCATTGTAGTAGCATGCGACAATAATTTCCTCTTCTTCAGAAGAGAATTCCTCAGCAGCAATTAGTGCATCCCTAATCACGGTAATTCCGTTCGGTGCATTTATACTGAGTGTCAAAGTACCTCTTATTTCAACAAATGGCGGTATTATATTCTCAACAGCAATATCAATGAATTCTTTTAGCCATTCACCTTCAAAACCAGCATCAGTAAGTGCCATTTCATTTGTTGCAGCTTCTTCAAATGAACTATATAGAGTTCCAAAAGAGTTTACCAAATCCTCCGAATTAGAATCTTTTGTATTTTTGTCCCATCCAACCTTTTCAGCTAGAACTTTGAAAAGTTGAATCGACCTTTGTTCATTTTTCCATTCTTGGAGTCTGTCCCTTCTTCTCTCTTCAGATACTGACTTTAGCGATAGTTCTAGTGAAGATCCATCTTTTCTTGTACGCATTACTTTACAGATAAGTCGTTGCCCATCACGAACAAATGCACGAATATTCTTTACCCATCCACTGGCTACTTCTCCAATGAAAATAAATCCTTCAATACCAGGAAATTCATCAAAGTCAACATAAACTCCATTTTGTTTAACAGATTTTACAGTAACTACCACCAACTCTCCTTCTTCAGGAGTGCTGATATTTTCTTCCTTAGTCATGGAGGCTCAGCCTCCTTATTCTAGGGCTTCAATGATGTTACATCCGATGAGGTCAGCCTTTCCTCCGGACGGTGCTGTTAGGGTCGCTCCACAAACAGAGCAAGATACTACGCTGGTAGCCCTTGAGAAAATCACAACTTCTGCGCTGCAGTCTCTACACGATACTTTTAGAAAATTACTTGCCATTAAAATCACTTCACTTGTCAACCAATTCAAATTTCTTTGCTCTCTTACATGGAGCATAGTGAGCCTTTCCAGTCTCAGTACATCTAAATAGAATGTTTACTCTCTTTGTTGGCTTTTCTCTGCCATCAGGTTTAGGACGTGGGAAACCACGATATCCAGCCATTACCTTGCGAAATCTTCTCTGACCCCACTTTAATTCAGAAGCACGTCGCTTTTTGACACGCTCTACTGTATGCATTGTATGCTTACCAGCAGATGGGCTATAACGCTTGATTTGACGTGGCATCTTTACCATAGTAACACCTTGAGCGTTCGAGCCACAAGAGTCGGGTATTTAGAAACTCCGCATATTGAGAGGTGGATAAAACGAGCCACTGCGATATGAAAGAAGGGATGAAGTAATTAATATCCATGCTTAGGGCACAATATGGATGAAATGATGAATGCGGTAGTATTCTTTTGGCTCCCCCTATCCATGATAGCATTAGGGGCATGGATTTCTCTTTCTTCCAAAAATAATTTTCGAACTATAATTGGTAGAATTATATCTGTTTTAGGGTTTATTTTAGTATGTGTAAGTCCTTGGACAGTTCCTTCTTCGCCTTCATCTTCTATTGGCCATTTGATTGGTTTCATAGTTGGGCCATCTAGTCTTTTGTTAATTGGAATATATTTGTTGATTTTTTCAGGTAATGTACCTGTAGGGAAGTTGCCCAGCAGTGATAGAAAGTTAGGGGCTTTTTGCATGATATTAGGGTCATTATGGTTTTGTCTTATGCAATGGGGCGAGTTTACGCCAATTTATGATGGAAGAGAAGTGAATCGTTTCTGGTTGATATTCTTCCCAACTTTCATTTTGATGATTTGTTGTTTATCTTCCGTCTTATCTATTTCAATGCTTATTATTGGTGAAGAAAGGCATAGAGAATCTAAGATTTTGAGGTTAATTTCAATTTCCTCAATGATTTTGATAATGTGTGGGCTAAAAATAGATGGTACTAACATTTCATCGGAAACATTTACACATTATTTTTGGCTTTCAGTATCTGATTTATTCGGAATTTTAGTTGGAATTTCACTTTCAATATTTATTTTTGGATTTGTAATTTATATCTATGAACGTTCAATTGGAGATCCTGATTCTGTACCTCCACCAACTTCGGAAGAGATTTCACAAGCTTCAAAAAAGATTGCTCTTAATATTGGAGGTGTTGAAAGTGAGTGAATTAAAGCGAACTTTGAATGTCAAAATTCTAATTATTGCATTTTTATTACCTATTTTTGTAATTTGGATTATAGATTCATCTTTGAAAGGTGATTTCTCCAATTTAGACACAAGTGATTCATTCACACGATTTGCAAATGCAATTTTGACATCATACACTCTTGGTTCAGTAATTCTTCTCGGCAATCTTTTCTTTTATGCAGATTCAAGGAAGAGGCCTTTAGCTCCGTTAGTAGGTATGGTACTAGCAGTATTTATTGGAATTGCCGCAACATTGTTTTTGATTGGGATGGGTCCTATGCTATTGGAAGCGAATGGCTCAGTAAGGGCTCAAACGGTATACAACATAGGTCACACAATAGTATCTTTTCTTGCAATATTTTTAGCAATTAGCGTTTGTATAGGTTCTATGTTTGCTGCTTTAACAAATGGTAAAAAGAGGAAAATTTTCCATGAAGAGGAATAAAAGTTAATCTTTTTCTATCCGCTTATTTCATAAGGGGGAGGTCGGTGGGGCGTTTGTCGTGGTGATTATATGTCAAAGGGAACTCCTTCAATGGGCCGTCGTCAAAAGACTACACACATCAGATGTAGAAGATGTGGAAGAAATGCTTACCACAAGCAAAAGAGCGTATGCGCGTCGTGCGGATACGGGGAAACCAGCAGAATTCGTAAGTTCAGTTGGTCAAAGAAATCTCATCGACCTAAGGCGTGAGACTTTTTGACTCCTAGGGGCAATTTATACCTACATCCTACTGTTACATTGAATGAGGCAGAGCCATGTGCGGCATAATGGGTGTTGTTGGGCGCATGGGCGTCCATGTGAACCAACTAATCTATGATGGACTAACTGTTTTACAGCATAGAGGGCAAGATGCCGCCGGAATAATGACTGACTTCGATGGACAATTTCGTCTTAGAAAGTCCAATGGATTAGTCTCAGATATATTCTATACTAGACACATGCAGAGATTAGAAGGCCACGTTGGTCTGGGTCATGTCAGATATCCAACCGCTGGTTCTTCTTCAAAGGCAGAAGCTCAACCATTCTATGTCAATTCACCATATGGTTTATCAATTGCCCACAATGGTAATTTAACCAATGCTGAAGAACTCAGGAAGAGCCTTTTGGATTCACATTTTAGACATATGAATACCAAGAGCGACTCTGAGATTTTACTAAATGTTCTAGCCGTTGAATTATATGAACGCTCAAATGGTATTTCCATAGAAGGAGAACCACATTTGGATGTCGAGGCAGTATTTGGTGCAATCAAGGCATTGAATGATAAAGTAGAGGGTGGATATTCTTGTGTATCCTTAATTTCTGGTTATGGCTTATTGGCATTTAGAGATCCAAATGGAATTCGTCCTTTGGTATTTGGAAAAAGAGAGGTTGAAGGTGAATCTGAATGGATTGTTGCCAGTGAGTCTGTTGCAATTACCGCATTAGGATTTGAAATTGTAAGAGACGTTGAACCGGGTGAGGCAATTTTTATTTCTTCATCTGGGCACCTTTTTACTCGTAAGTGTTCAGAAGAAAAAGTACACTCTCCATGCATTTTCGAATATGTCTATTTCGCTAGGCCTGATTCAGTAATTGATGGAATTTCAGTATACAATGCAAGGTTGAATCAAGGTAAACGATTGGCTGAGAGGATATTAGAACAATGGCCAGACCATGATATAGATGCAATTATTCCTGTTCCTGATTCTGGAAGGATAGCAGCATTACAAATGGCTAATACTCTCAATCTGCCGTATAGAGAGGGTTTTGTCAAAAATCGATATGTTGGCCGTACATTCATTATGCCAGGCCAAGCACTACGTGAAAAATCGGTTAGAAGAAAATTAAACGCCATGGGGCATGAATTTTCAGGCAAAAACATCCTTCTTGTAGATGATTCAATCGTTAGAGGGACAACAAGCCAGCAGATTATTGAGATGGCTAGAGATGTTGGTGCTAATAAGGTGTATTTTGCTTCTGCAGCACCGCCAGTAAGATATCCAAACGTGTATGGAATTGATATGCCTGCTGCTAATGAATTTATAGCAAACGGCCGTTCTATAGAGGAAATAAATGAAAAAATTGGCAGCGATAAATTATTTTATCAAACTTTAGAGGATTTAATTGAATCTACGCTTATGGATACAGGATTAGAAATGCAATTTGATTCTAGTTGCTTTGATGGTAAATACATAGCAGGAAATATCACAGATTCTTATCTTAAGGAATTATATGATAAAAGAAACGATAACGCTAAGCAAGAAGATAGTGATGAAGATCAAGTACTGGATTTGCACAATGATTCAGCGTGAGGGATTAAATGTCTCTAAATACTTGGATTCTGCGTTTTGGAGAATTGGGCTTAAAATCAAAATCAGTGAGGAGTTCTTTCCAACGTTCTCTGCGAAAAAACATGCTTGAATTAGCTGAAAAAAGAGAAATTACTCTATTTCATCATATTAACAACGCTCAAGATCATGTTTCTTCAAATGATTCAGTAGATGTAGTTGAAGATCTATTATGCAGAGTCATAGGAGTAGTAGCAATTGATAGGGTGGTTAAACTGGATTGTGGATTAAATCCAGAAGAAATCGCTGAAGATGTAATAAAAAATTCAGATAATGTAGGTCAGAAAAGAACATTTGGAGTTAGAGTAAAGCGTGTTTGTAAGACTGGAAATATTAATTCGAGAGAATATGAAAGAAGAATTGGGGCAAAAATGATCAGTCTAGATTCGAATTTATCTGTTAATTTGACAAAGCCAGATGAATGGATTAAATTAATTATTGGCAATGAAGATTTATTTCAGATAAAATACAGAATACAAACCTCTGGTGGTTTGCCCCCAGGTGTTCAAGGAGATGTATTGATTCAATTAAACAGTGAAAAATTGATGCTTGAGGCTTTTCTTGTCATGAGAAGAGGGGTTAGGTTAATTCCAGTTCTAGATTCAAAACCAGAATTTATTGAGCAATTATCCTGTTATGACCCTTTCATTGGCAGGCGTACATTGGAACATGAGATGAGAGGCCATGCATTTGATAGGCCAGCATGGGGTATAATGGGCCTAACTTTGAAGGAAGCAGAACCTTTCATTGGCAAGAGAGAAGCAGCAGTCAAGACCACTCCAATCTCGACATTATCTCCTCTTGTGGGGTGGACTCAAGAAGAGTCCGAAAATTTGCTGAACCATTTCAATAATCCGTCAAAAAACCTAATGCACCCTGATATTGGAAGTTGGATTTTTTGAACTATCAAGAGATAGTCAATTTAATGGTATAAGGCAAACAGGAATAATCATGCTTAGTAGAGAGGTTGTCGTGGCATTTAGGCCTCAGGCAAAAATTTCTGCTTTGGCTTTATCTCCAAATGGCAAGGTAACTGCATGGTCAGAAATAAACGGCTTAGTTTGTATTTCTCAAAAACCAGTTGATGAAAAGGGCCAGGATTTGCAATTTTGGAAATCCGAAGGAAAAGTCACAGGCTTGATTGTCTCAAACGAAAAGGTATTGGTTTTAGATGAATTCTTTGGATTAGTATGCCTCAATTTTTCAGGTGAATTAATTTGGAAATCAGAGATAAAGGGTGGCGGATTCAACTTAATTGAACTAAAAGATAGATTCGCAATAGTAGATTCTCTCGGTAGACTATATTATGTTTTAAGAGATGGTAAAGTAATAGATTTAGGTAGTCAATATAGTTCAGTAACTAAGATTGAAAAATCGGGAGACTATCTTATCACTGCACATGAAAACGGTGAGGTTAATGCAATTTTAGATGGTCAGACAATTTGGCAAAGACCTTCTCGAGGTGAATTGGGTGAATCAATTACTTCAATTGGTTCTTCAAGTAATGATAATTTGATAATAGGGCGCGAAGGTTATGCTTTAGTTCCAGGAGAGGAAGAGGCTTTGGAATTAGAAATATGGAATATATCCAGCAATAAACTTATTCGAAGAATAGATGTCAATTCAAGACTATTGGTTTCTACTAATTCAATTAAAGGAAATATATTTGGTTTTGATGATGGTAAAGTGATGGAATTGGGAATTGATTCCAATGGCCAATTAAACGAAGAGATGTCTCTTCTTTTTGATTGTAAATATCCAATTAAAAGTATAATATTTCATTCGGAACAAATTATTTGCACTGCTTGGTTCTTCATTTATGGATATACTTCAAGTGGTGATTTGTGGAAAGTGGAACACCAAGGGATTCCTGAACACATTGAAATTTCTCATGATGGACAAGTATGCATTTTTGCAGGCGAAGATCAAAACGACTGGACAGAATCTGAACCAATCGGTAAATTATCTCTAAAAGGTGAACTGATTGAGATTGATGAATCAGAATTACCATCTTGGTTCAATGATATCGAGGAGACTTCGCAGTTGACATCAGAAGAATTATACTCGGAACAACAAATTTCTCAGCATCTTACTAAAGAAGAAGTAAAGCAGTTGGAAGAAACTGATTTTTCTGCAATTAAAGAATCTATAGATGAACTAATTGGGGCTTTAAATAACGAAAGTAATGTGGGTGAAAAATCACTTATTGAAGATACTATTGATATTGATGCTGAAGAACTAATTTCTCAGTTAGATGATGGCATAGAGAATATGGCAATGATCCCAGAACAGTCTATTTTGGATGAACTTAACAAGTCCATTGAAGAAAAAGAAATTCCTGTTGCTAATGCAGGTGGTGACCAAAGAATCACAGCAAAAGATGACGGTACCGCAATTATAACTCTAGATGGGACTTCTAGTTATGACCCTCAGGATAGGATAAAAGCATGGTCTTGGATTGATTCAACAGGCAGAGAGATTTCAGATATTGCTAAACTTAATGTTAAACTTAAAATTGGTAAATACCAATTTGAATTAAGGATTTGTGATATAGATGGAAATTGGAATAGTGATTATGTCATAATTATTGTAGAAAAGTAGGTATTTACCATGAAACAAAAATCACCTTGGATTGAATCATTTATGGTTGGCGATTTGCAAATGAGATGCTCTGTAGTTACTGATTTAACTACAGGTGATACTATTATTATTGATGGTGGAAGTGAATCAGAAAGAATTATTTCTTGGATTGAAGGTTTTGGCGGTTTGGGTCCTAACTGGTCCACTGGGCCACAAAATTCTGAAGAAATGGAACAAAGTGGAATATCAAAAAGGAATGTTGTTGCTCTAGTTAACACCCATGCACACTACGATCACAGTGGGCATATACCTCATTTATTGGAACGATATGATGTTGATTGGTATTTACATGAAGACGACTATTTTCTACAAACCTTAGCCAAAACTTCAGCAGCAATGCGTGGAATAAGTTTGCCAGAGCCAGCAGAAGCAACTCAACAAATCCTTGATGAGCAAGTTATAGAGTTTGGAAGTATTGGTTTGAAAATACTTCATACTCCAGGCCATACATTGGGCGGGTGCTGTTTATTGCTTGAGGTTTCAGATGGCCCTGACCATCTTTTTGTTGGTGATACTTTGTTTGCAGGTTCAGTAGGAAGGACTGATTTGCCCAATACAGGTGGTGATTTTGATATTTTATCTAATTCTATTAAAACTAAATTATGGCCTCTGGAACATGATACAGTTGTCCATCCAGGGCATGGTCCACTCACATCTATTGGGATAGAGAAACTTAGCAATCCCTATGTTGGTCAATCAAACCAAAGCAATGATGGTTTTATTGGCAAATATTTGTGATTACATCATAGCCGAAAGACTTGATTGAAGGACTGGAAGCGCTTCTTCCCAAGTTGCAACAATACCGTAGTCAGCGTGTTGGAAAATTGGGGCATCTGGGTCTTTATTTATCGCTACAATGTATTTTGAAGACCTCATTCCAGCTAAGTGTTGAATTGCTCCTGAAATGCCAACAGCAATGTATAGATTAGGATTAACAGTTTTTCCAGTCTGTCCAACTTGCATTGTATGAGGAATGGCCTCCCAAGCATCAACAGCAGCTCTTGATGCTCCAACAGCAGCACCTAAGGTGTCAGCGATTTGTTCTAGGTGGCCAAAGTTATCAGGTGAACCCATGCCTCTTCCACCAGAAATAATGATGTTTGCTTCAGATACATCCAATCTTGTAGATGCCCTTGTAATTAATTCTCTAACAGCAGTAGCAACATCTCCAGATGCGTCGATTACAGAAACTTCAGCAGAACCGCCATCAGGTGATGCGTCAAACACATTTTGTCTGACGCTAATTACTGCATTTCCAGACATTGAAACAGTTTGCATTGCTTTTCCGGAGTAAACAGGAGATGTTAGTTTACCATCTTGTATTGCTACAACATCTTGAACGACTGAAATCTTTCTTCTAGCGGCTAATCTAGCAGCCAGATCTTTTGACTGGGGGCTTGCAGATGCAATTATTATCCCTTCTGGTGTTACAGAATCGATTGCTGATGCCCATCCTGATGCATCATAGTTTGCAAAGATGTTCGACTTTGCAACGATTACTTTTTCGACACCAGAAGTTGAACAAATTGAGTCTGCTATTGATGAATCAGTGCATGGTACTACCACAGTGCATGAATTTCCTAGCATCTGTGCAGCACTAACTAACTCTTTAGTTGTTGAATGAATACTTCCTTTGTTTAATTCAGCTATTACTATTGTATCTGTCATATTTTTCACCTCAAATTATGTTTGCTTCATCTCTAAGCAATCTAGCCACTTCAGAAGCAGATTGTCCACCTTCGTACATCTTACCTTCAGGCTTTGCTGGAGGTAGACTTTGGCTTACAACACTGACCGAAGAAGGTGGAGCCTCGCAAGACCTAACGTCAACTTGAGCTCTTTTTGCTTGCATAATTCCCTTCACATTTGGTTTTCTAACCTTTGTATTGCCCTTGTCGCAGGTTATCACTGCCGGTAGTGGGACTTCAATTACGGCATTTCCATCATTTAAAGGAGATACTACAGTGAAGTCTCCTTCGCTATTTGAGTCAGTAATATTGGATACAGATGCCCAACCGAGATGTTCTGCAATACCAGGTCCTGTTGAACCTGCTCCAGTATCTGCGGCTGATTTCCCACAGTAGACTAGTTCAAAGCCACCTTCTAAAATCATAGAACTAAGAATTGATTGAAGGGCATTTGAATCTAGGTATGAATCACAATCTATTCTGACAATCTCGTCAACACCTATTGCCTTTGCATCTTTGAGTACTTTTTCTGCACCTGCTCCGCCAACAGTAATTGCTGTAACAGTGCCGCCGACAGATTCTTTGTGACGCAAGGCGTTTTCGACTGCGAATTCATCATATGGACTCATGACCATTTTTACACTTGAGAGGTCAACTGAATCACCAGAGATTACTATTTTTGAATTTGTATCTGGTACTTGCTTAACTAGAACTGCAATTTTTGTCACATTAACACCTACGCTGATAATTGGTCGTAAAGAAATCAATTGATGAACATTGTTATTGATTAAATTTTCAATAATCATAGAAATATTTGAGAACCTTCGGCTTTCACATGAATTTCCATGCCACAAATTAGAACTACAGAGCCTGACGATGAGACTCAAGAGATACTCAATACATGGAGGCTAATTTTTGAAAATAAATATGGTTCTGAACTAGATCATTTTTCCTTGTGCGAAGAAGATGTGTTTGGATTTGAGGTTCAATGGAAATATCTCAAGAATACTCCTCTCCATTCTTTTTTCCCAAACAATCCAATTAAATCCCTTGAGTTAGGCAACCAAGTAATTAGGGAACAATTTCAAAAAAGAGATTCCAGAACTAGACCAGTCATCAGAATAATTGGTTTTGATGAAGAATTTTCTTATTTATTAGAAGATGTGAGAACTAGGGATAGAGGTAGATTATTGTCATTTAATTGTATAATAACTAATTTAGATACACCTATGGGCTGGCTAAAGAGGTCAGAGTATGTTTGCAATATATGTGGTTCAAATTGGCCGGTTAGACAATCCTTGGCGAGAGAGAGAAAACGTTCTAGCCATTGTTCTATTTGTGCAGTGCCATATTATGAGGAAATGAAGAAGACTAAAGGCAAGTCCAAAATGTCACCGCCAACAGATGTTTCAATGGTTGTTGAGGCCAATGTATACGAAGATATTCAATATCTCGAATTAACATGTCCAATAATGCTTGAAAAACATCTAAATGACGAAACTAAGAACCCATTGTTTCATTATTTAGCGGTTGTTAATGACGAGTATGTTGGTAATTTTTCTTTAAATCAGGAAGTAACAGTCAATGCTTGGATTCAACTTGACCATCTCCCCAATCGTGATTTTGCAATGGATACTAGAAGGGTTTTCATCTTTAAAGTGCACAGTATTGAATCTTGATAAAAAATAATCATTTTACTAAATCATTTACTGCATCTAAACCTTCGGGGTTTTCTTCGAAGAATTTAGCGACTTCGTGCAATCCTCTATAGATGCCATCAGCAACTCCTAACTTCGCATCCAATGGGTGAATATCGCCATTTTTGACGGCTTTCTTGAAAGAATCCAAATCTTTCCATGTAGAAGGTTCTCCAAATTTTGGATTTGGAGTGACATTAATTTCGCCCCATTCTGGAAGTACTACGTGCTCGGCTAATTCGTATACTGGTGAAGAATCATCTTCAGGATTTAGATAGGCGTGCTTCTGCATTTTTTTCCTTAATTTCTTCTCAGTATCATGAATTAATATTGCACCAGATGGATCAGACTTACTCATTTTGTGGTCGAAACTTTCCATCCGTGAACCAGATGATTTCAATGAAGAAATTATTGGAGTATGGAGGCATGTTGCCTTTTTCCATCCCCACTTACTGGCCATATCTCTCATGAACATGTGAGCCTTTCTTTGATCCATTCCGCCTATTGCGATATCAATGTCCAGTTCGAAAATGTCCGATGCTTGCATTGCAGGATAGTAGAACTTAGACAAGTCGTGGTCTGAAGAGGATTCATCTCTCCCCATAATAGTGAAAGTTTTTCTTACCATTGCTAAAGTTGCTCCCTTTGAACATCTAAGTACACGGGCCCAGTAATCTCCTGAATTCATTAATGTAGAGGCCCAAAAGAATCTCAATTCTCCAGGTCCATCTCCCTCTTTAGGATGACCTAGAAGTGCTCTGAATGTATCTTCCATATACCTTGCAGTAACTTGTATATCTTCCATTCTCCCATTAAATTTATCATTTATCCAAGCATGCCAATCAGCGAGGAAAATTAAAACATTCACATCTGCTTCAAGCATTCTCTTAAGTTGTAATGCAAGTACCTTCCATCCAATGTGTGCTTTCCCAGATGGTTCAAAGCCCACATAGCATCGAATAGTTCCATCTCCACCAATACTTGAATTATCAGCAATACAGTCTACTAAGTGTTCAATTCCTACAGTCTCTTCAACACCACCAACAATTGATGCGACACGAAATCGTTGCTCTTGATTAAGTTCTAACAATCTCTGACATCTTTCCTCAAAAGGAGCGAGGATTGCGTCAGTATCCATAATAATCACACTTAGAATAATTTATTCAATTTCTTAACTCGTCCTTCTGAAGGAGCCTCGCCGTTTTCAATCATTTTCTCTAACTCTGCAATCATTTCATTTGCAGTATCGATTTTTTCTTGTGAAATGGACGTGGCCATTTCCATTGACTTGTGAGCCATCTTAATTGCAGATTTAGCCTTAGAGAATTTCTTTGCTTCTTCTTTTGCCTTGTCACCACGTTGCTTTGGGCTGTATCCTGTGGCCATATCTAAGAAACCAGACCATCTTTTTCTGGACTCCATTGCTAATTCTCTACCATTATCAGATGCTAAGAACTCTCCAAGTTTTTCACCTTTTAACTGAACAACATCCATGGATAATTTTCCATCATCGTCGAAACATCCACTTACGCTGGTTAATATTCCAAAAGACCCAATAAATTTTCCTTCTGAATCAGCGTTAATATTTTCGAAATATTCGGTTGCCAATTTAGCCAGACCAGCATTTCCACCAATCGACTTTTCTAATCCACGTTTAACAGCAAACTTCTCCATAAGGCGAGGCAAAACTCCATTGAACATAAGGCTCACCGTCAAAAAGTGATATTTTCAATTTAATTCAAGATAAATTGTGCGAAGAGGTTTTGTTCAATTGCTATGTGGACACACTATGCGAGGCAAATTGTTTTTTGTTTTTTCTTGCTTGTTTATTCTGTTGATTCCTTCATCAATTGCTTCAAAGTCAGTAGTTGATTTGGAGATAGAAGAATCATTATCGGATACCGACTTGGGTATTTTAGCAGGAGAATTATCCCCTAATGGCGAGTCGGTTCTTGTTGTTGGTATGGAGGGATATGCTAGAGAATTATCAGCAATTGATGCAGATGATAGGTCTAAAGATGTCGAACTCAATACAGGTAGAACAGTCTCGTTAAATGATGTATCATGGCACCCCAGGGGGCAAGCAGCACTTATTGCTGGAGATATGGGTGTCGCTTTGAGGTATGAAACATCAAATCATGGCATAACTCTTGTCAATGGAACTGGAGGCATTATTGGAAGGGATTTGAGTACTGTTGAATGGCGTCAAGCAGGAGATTATGCATACTTTGGTGCTGAAGACGGAGGAGTTTGGAAATTTTCTGAAGGTACAGGTTTTGTAGCACTTGATGATTCCAAGAATAGTTCCATTACTGGTATTTCATGCCATAGAAATATCGATGTTTGTGCAATGTCGACGCTTGATGATGGAATTGCCGTAATTGGCCCTACACATCAAATTTCATGGCTTTCTGGAACTAGTTCAAGCACCTGGATTGATGTTGACTGCGCAGAACCAATTTTGAATGAATGTGTCGCTTTTGGTAGTGGTCTGAGAACTAGAATAATTTCTATCAACTCATTAGATTCAACAAAATCATCTGCTGGTGATTCTGACCAATATGCAACTTTGGAAGGAGATTTCACAAAAATATCCAGAGGTTATGATAGCACTTCATTGGTACTTCTGGCTCCTTTCTCTACAGTGAGGCAATATCCTGTTGGAAATGAAGCCTATGTGCACATAAATCCAGAAGATGTCAGCCAGTGGGATGCAATAATATCTAGTCGCTCAATATCTTTTATTTGGGAGAACTCTTTCAATAGTGGATTTATCATTACCTCATTTGGCAATGTGATATCTTTTAGTGCTATAACTGAGGATGTTGCAGAGAGCTTAATTGTGGTTGTGATTGGCTATGTGGTTGTTATTTCGGTGCCAGGTGTTATTTTGGGATTGATATACATGAATAGTAAAACTATGCAGAGAAAATATGCTCAACTTAGAGGTTTTGGCAAAGGCAATAAAAAGTAAAAAAAGAGTTAGGTTCTTGAAGCGTCAATGACCCCCATAATTTGAGAGGGTAATATGGAGCCGTTTGAAGGGGTCGATTTTTACGACATAGAAAGTTTACTTACAGAAGAAGAGATAATGATTCGTGATATGGTTCGTGATTGGGTGGACGAAGAAGTCCTACCAAAAATTGAACATGCTTGTGAGCAAGGAGTTTTTCCCGATGAATGGCGTGTTGCTCTGGGGGAAATGGGAGTATTAGGTGCTCCTTTGAAGGGTTATGATTGCCCAGGATTATCCTATGTTGCATATGGCTTGATATGTCAGGAATTAGAAAGAGGGGACTCTGGGCTACGTTCTTTTGCATCTGTTCAAGGTTCACTAGCAATGTATCCAATTTGGGATTTCGGTACTGAAGAACAGAAAAATTACTACCTCCCAAAGATGGCTTCTGGAGAATGGGTCGGATGTTTTGGACTAACTGAACCAGATTATGGATCCAATCCAGGCGATATGATTACTAGAGCAGAAGACAAAGGCGACCACTATTTGTTAAATGGAGCAAAGATGTGGATTACTAATGGTACGATTGCTCAAGTCGCGGTTGTATGGGCAAAGTTAGATGGAGTAATTAGAGGATTCATAGTTGAGAAAGATGATGAAGGTTTCTCAGCTCCAGAAATGAAAGGTAAGCATTCTCTAAAGGCCTCAGTTACCAGTGAATTAGTATTCCAAGACTGTAAAATACCTAAAGATAGAATTCTGCCAGGAGTTAAAGGCCTAAGAGGGCCATTCTCTTGTTTAAACAATGCAAGGTTTGGAATTTCCTGGGGTGCTTTAGGTGCTGCGATGGCTTGTTTCCACAGCGCAAAAACATATGCACTTTCTAGAATTCAATTCGACCATCCAATCGCATCTTACCAGTTGGTACAAAATAAACTGGCATGGATGCTTAGAGAAATTACCAAGGGCCAACTATTGGCATATCATCTGGGTAGAAAGAAAGATGATGGAACATGGTTCAACGAACAAATTTCACTGGCAAAGATGAATAATGTAGATATTGCATTAGAAATTGCTAGAGTTTCAAGAGATATTCATGGAGCCAACGGAATACTAGATGAATATCCAGTAATGCGTCACATGGCAAATTTAGAGTCAGTAAAGACTTACGAAGGAACTCACGACATTCACAATTTGATATTGGGAAGATACATCACTGGGATTCAAGCATTCACAAGAAATGCGTAATCAAACAGATGGCAGTAAACCAATTCTTGCAAGTCCTGACCATACAGGGTCTAGGAATCTAGGTAAAAGGCGATGTCTAACATAAACGGCTGCTGCCAAACTCATTTTTTGGACCTTGTTTAGTTTGACTCTTTTTGTAAAAACGTCCCCTTGCTGCCTCTCTATTTGTCTTAGAATCTTATCATAGAAAGCAATCATAGCGGCGGGAGAATATCTTGTTCTTCTTGGAAGTAGGGGAAGTAGTTTCTTAGCTTCTTCGAGGTATGTTCTCGCTCTCTTTGCATAATGGTAGCAGTAAGGTTCCCATGCTTTATTCAAAACGACTTTGCCATCGAGTTCTTTCTCTAAAATCCCATTTGCTTCAAGTTCATCCATTGGCAAGTATACTCTGTCTCTTTCAATATCTTCTCCAACATCCCTCAAAACATTGGTTAATTGCATGAAAATCCCCCATGATTCTGCATATTTCTTTGCCATTGGGTTTTCATATCCATATATCTCAATGCACATCAGTCCAACAACAGAAGCAACTCTGTAACAGTAATTGTATAGTTCATCAAAAGTTCTGTATCTGTTGTTATACAAGTCATCTTCCATACCAGATATCAAATCATCAAATACCTCTCTTGTAATATTGTATCTATCAACGGTATCTTTCAGTGCTAAGAATACAGGATCTGTGGAATAAACATCGGTATAACATGTTGAGAGTTTTTTCCTAAAGAAGAATAACTGTGTAATTTTGTTCAAATATGATTCTTCATCAAGAATCGTACCTCTATCTTGAAGTGCTTCGAGTTCTTCTCTGTAAGCAATTGCTTCGAGATTTTCTTCGCCACCGCTTCCAGGGAATCTATCAGACCAGTCACCATCAGCGATATCATCTGCTCTTCGACAAAATGCGTATACAGAGCACATGGCTTGTCTTTGCTCATCGGGTAGATATTTGAAAGAATGATAGAAATTACCAGCCTCTCTTAGCGTTAACTCTTCACAGTACCCGTAAGCTAATTTCAATAATTCTTGAGGTGGCTTTTCAGACCATATCGGTGCATCAAGGTGTTCAAAAGGATCGACTAGTTCATTTTTTTCCGAAACAAGTCCAATAAAAGTAGCACCTTCTCTCAATGCTTCCATTGCAGTGACGCTTACAGCCTTAACAGCATCTCCTGCAAGAACAACACCAGCTCTCAACCGTTGTAAAGTGGTCATAGAGTCGTTGTTTTCGTTACCAGTTCGACTTTTGGCATTTCCCTTTAGAGGGAAAAGTAAGTCGAGAGGTTTCCGTCGTTCCAACATCCCTATCAAACAGGTGTATAACTAATCCTTTTTGACTTCTTTGTTTAGAAGCATCAAAATAAATTGATTCAAATCTAACTAAAATCTGCAATAATTATTGTTCAAATCTAAGTAACTAATTACTAACTAAGGTTATAATTAATTATTTCCCGAATCTTTATTCTTCTCTAGAAGTCTTTTAACTCCTCCAGGAATGATTAATGCGCGTAATAACTTTCTTGCGTAAGATTTCATCTCGTCTCTGGTAACTTTTATTCTATCAGATGAATCAAGAATATTTCCTTCGCGAAGCAAAGTAACGGTTCTCTGTCCAATTAATACAGGTAGCATACATGATGCTTTGAGTCTAAATTGGGCCTCAGGAAGCATCTTGATATACTCTACAGCAGCATCTAAATGGTCATTTGTTAGATCTAGATATTCATCATATAGTGGTCTAAATTTCCCAAT
>Ga0066826_10000692_pt1 | contig 16907 bp, 17 predicted proteins | sample ETNtaG_12_FD_65496 | JGI IMG/M metagenome (GOLD analysis project Ga0066826, IMG submission 65496) | Marine microbial and viral communities from oxygen minimum zone, Eastern Pacific Ocean - ETNP201306SV49 | ecosystem: Environmental > Aquatic > Marine > Oceanic | place: Pacific Ocean: Eastern... | reverse complement strand
CCACATTGGCTCATCCGACTAATATTGCAATTTCTCAAGATGGAAAAACAATGTTTACAGCAAATTTAGGAAGATGGCATATAACAAAAATAGATATTTCTAGTCTATATTAATGAAGTAGAGATAACAAAATAGAAACCAGATTATTTTACGGCGCCAAGAGTCAGCCCTCTAACCAAGTTTTTTTGGAAAATAACTAAAAGAACTATCGGTAGAATAGACGCTAAAGTAGCTCCTGCAGTAATATACCCCCACAATATTTGTCTTTCGGTAATAAATCTTGCTACTCCAACAGGGGCTGTAATAGCTTCTTTCCTAGTAAAAATATATGCTATTAGAAATTCATTCCAAGCCATAATAAAACAGAATACTAAAGTTGCAAATATACCAGGCCTGATAAGAGGAATTATTATTTTTATTATCACGCCAGTTGTAGAACATCCTTCTACATAGGCTGATTCATCTATTTCTTTTGGTATTTCATCTATGAATGATTTGATCATCCAAATAGCAAAAGGCAAGTTAATAACAATATATAAAATTGGAAGAGCAATGAAAGTGTCAACTAATCCTAATTTTGAAAAAATTATAAAAAGTGGTATTGCCCCTACAATAGGAGGAATCATTCTAATACTTAAAAACCACATTAGTAGATTTATGCCACCTGTTTTATATCTTGACATGCTGTATGCAGCTGGAAAAGTGAGTAGTAGGGTAAATATAGCATTGAGAATAGAGGCAATGCTTGAATTAAAAATTTTTTTTAAAAAACCTGAGTCATCGCTTATAATATACCAATAATTATCTAAAGAAATTTTAAAAAACCACTTAGGTGGTATTGAAAAAATATCTACAGTGTTTTTGAGGGAGGTTGCAACCATCCAATATATAGGAAACATAAAGAAAAGAAAAAAAACAACTAAAAGGATAACTCTTATAGTAAGTTCAAATCTTGAAATTTTACCAATCATAAATTATCTTTCCATCAAACCCTTCATTATTCTAACAAGAATGAATGCGAGAATTGTTGCTATGATTATCATAACTACTGACATTGCGGCGGCTAAGCCAAGTTGATTTTGGTAAAAAGCTGTTTTCCAAATATTATATCCAAGCACGTAAGTACTTCCTCCAGGACCCCCTCTGGTTACAATGTAAATAATATCAAAAGCTTTGAATGCATCTAAAGTTCTAAATAACAGTGCCACAGCAAAAATTGGGGCTATTGACGGGAATGTTACAAGTGTAAAAATTTGAAATCTGCTTGCTCCATCAACTGTAGCGGCTTCCTGTGGTGTAGGGTCCATACTATCTAAGCCTGCTTTTATTATTAATGTTGTAAAAGGAGTCCATTGCCAAGTATCTATTATAACTACAGACCAAAAAGCCGTTGTTGTTGTGCCTAGCCAGTTAACAGATTCTAAACCTATTACATTTAATAAATAGTTTAAAATTCCCAAATCATAATTAAACATAAATTTCCAAATCAAACCAACAACAACTGGTGAAACAAAAACTGGAACCATAAAAGGCAATGTAAAATAATTAGTAATTCTAGATTTTGTTGAAAGGAGAATTGCAAGTAGCATTCCTAAAGAAATTTGTATAGTTACCCCTACAACCATTAAATTTATAGTTACCTGCATAGACTCAATAAAAGCAGGATTACTAAAGAGATAAGTAAACTGTCCAAAGCCCAGAAAAATTCTGGGCAAGGTTGGGGATATTGGCCAGATGTATAAACTTACATAAACTAAATAAATAAAAGGGTAGATGGTTAGTAAAAGTAGCACAATTACTGCTGGCAAAACCATATAGAGCGGGTAGTTTCCTACCCGCCCTATATTAAAAAAATTTAAAATTTTGGTCATTTAGAAAGAACAACCAAAATAACAATTATTCAGGCTTTGGTCCAGTAGCTCCAGGATTATATCCTCCTCTTTGTGCCTGAACCCAAACTTGTTGAGCACCTGTTAACAAAGTTTTTTCAGGATCTTCACCCAGCATTACTTTATGGAAGTATGTTTCCATTGTTTTTTCAATTTCTGGCCAAGGTCTGTATTGACCAAATCCAGTGTACCCTTTTAAAACATCCATTAATATTGGATAGAAAGGATATTTTTCTATAACAACTGGATCGTTAGCAGTTGAAAATCTTGCAACTGAACCACCATTCATTGCGTATTCAACACCTCTGTCTTTACCAGATAAATATTGAATTAGCTGAAAAGCAGCATCTTTATTGTCAGATTGAGATGAAATACCTTGAACCCATCCTCCGAGTGCTGAATATCTACCTTCAGGTCCTCCAGGAGTTCCACAAAAAGCAACCTTATCAGACACTGCTGAAGAATTTGGATCTAAAACATATGGCATATACGCATTCCAGTTAACAGTATAAGCAGCATTACCTTGGGCGAATGCTGTATTTGCTTTGTCAAAATCATAATCCAAAGCATCAGCTGGCATATAATCCATTAGTTTTTTCATCATTTTTGCTGCAGCTACAGTTGGCGGTTGATGCATTCTTGGATATAAATTTCCATCTGTCCAAGAATCTGGAGTTCCAGCACCATAACCAGAGTTCATAGCCATAAAACTGGAAAGAAAGTTTCCTCCCATCGCCATTGGAAATGCAAGTGGGTCCATATCAGGATGATTTGCTTTTATTTTTCCAGCAGCTTCATACAATTCTTCGTATGTTGTTGGACAGCTATCATAACCAGCTTCAGCAAATAAATCTGTTCTATACATTGCTAAATATACATCAAATTTATAAGGCAAAGCCCATAAACCTTCTGTATTAGGGGAACTAGCAAGTCTATAACGTCCATAAACTTCTTGAACAGCTAAAGGAACATCGTCCAAATCATAATTTGGATCTGCTAATTCACCATTCATATAGGAAGTCATATCATCAACAAGACCTCCTTCAATATAGTTGCCTGCCCATAAATAAGCCCAAGTAACAACATCATAACTCCCATTACCAGCAGCATAATCAGCTTGGTGTTTTGCTAATAAGTCAGTCCATGACTCATCAATTACCTCTACTGTTGCCCCTGTAATTTTTTCAAAATCCTTTGCCAAAACTTTCGCAGCATCAGTTGTTGGACCTGTATGTGAAGTTAGCACTAGTGTTGTACCACTCCAATCTCTAAGCCAATCTGAGCCCGCGGCAAGAGGAGGCAAAGCATTTGCGTAACTAATTGGAACTATTACTAAAAAAGCAATTAGGCCAATAACAGTTTTTTTCATTTTTCTCATAACATCCTCCTATATAATTATGAAATAATGCTAATATCTTATAGACTTGTAGGTTATGATCAATAAATTTTTATATATAAAAATGGATTTTATATTCAAAAAAAAGCTTATAAAAACGAGATAAAAATGAAAAGGTATTTTTTTAGCAAAAACAAGAAGTTTTTAATTGTTGATAAGCCTGATAATCCAATTCATAAAAATGAAATTAGAATAAAGATGAAAAACTGCGGAATCTGTGGATCAGATATTCATTATTATCTTTATGGCGAGAACGGGGGTCGGAAAATTATTGAACCACTAATGCTAGGACATGAGTTTGTTGGTGAAGTAATTGAGTTAGGACCAAAAGCAGAAAAATTTAAAGTTGGTGAAAGAGTAATAGTAAATCCCGCATCCGTTTGTGGAAAATGTAAATTTTGTAAATCGAAAAAAACTAATTTATGTGAAAATGTTTCTTTTTTTGGAAGTGCAGCAAGTCTACCACACATACAAGGGGCATTTAGAGAGAATATAGAAATAAAAGAATCTCAATGTTATCAAATCTTTAATAACGTAACTTATGAAGAAGCGGCTTTTGCAGAACCTCTAGCTGTTTCATTACACGCTACTTCTTTTGTAAAAAATTATAAAAACAAAAAAATATTAATATCTGGCTGCGGACCAATAGGCTTGTTAATATTAAAAATATTATTACTTAATTGTGAAAATAAAAATGTATTTATAGTAGATGTAAACAACAATGTACTGGAAGGTGCAAAAAAATTGGGAAATAAAAATACTTTTAATGTAAGCAATTCTGATAGTTTTATTAAAGAGTTTAACAATTATTTTGATGTAGCATTTGAATCATCGGGAAACGTTCATTCGATAAATAATATTATTTCTACAATAAGCAGGGGTGGAAATGTAATTCAAGTAGGAAATATGCCAGGAGGATTATTAAAAATTGAATATAATAATATTATGCTAAAAGAATTAGCATTTTATGGCTCATACAGATTTGGAAAAGAATTTACAGATGCAGTTGATTTAATTAATAATAAAATATTTTCTTTTAAGGATATGTTAACGCATTCTTTTAGTTTAGAAGAATGTGAAAGAGCGATGAAGATTGCCTCTAATAAAGATGTTTCAATTAAAGTTCAGGTATATAATTAGTTTTATATTTTATAAAAATTATCTTTTGATTTAAGTAAAGCGTCAATTAATTTCATAGTTTTAACTGTGTCTTCCACTGATGTTTCAAGAGTTTTATCTTCACTATGGATAAATCTTTGTAAATTAGACATAGTTCCTTCAAAGGCATCTGGGAACCAGTTTCCGACCAAACTTATTTCTTCCCATTCTTTCTTTGAGGTTTTTATTTCAAATCTATCCTTTTCAAAATTAGGATAATTTAACATTGATCCTAAAGTTATAAATGCTGCTCCTTTGGTACCTTCAACTTTAACATTGGCACTTTGTTTGTTAGGACCAAATTGAAAACAATGATTTAATGAAAGAGCACATCTCATATTATTTGAATATTTCAATATTGCAGTAGTTTTAGTATCAGATAGATTCCGATATTTAGGATGGCTATTCGAGTATGCAAAAACACCCTTTGGCATTCCAAATATTGATCTAATTAAATCAAAATAATGAATAGAATTATAAGGAATTTCTACTCTATCCAAATCTTCTAAAAATGGCCAAAGATGCCATGGTAAATAATATGAATAATGAAACTCAATATCAACGATTTGCCCTAAAAGATTTTTTTCTATAGCATCTCTTAAACAGAGCATCATGGGACTAAAACGTAATTGAAAATTTAAAGCAGCAATAACATTTTTTTCCTTACAAGATTCTAATATTTTAACTGCTTCATCATAATTGGAACCCATAGGTTTTTGAAGAAGGGCAAATGAATTTGTAGGCAAGGATTTAACTATATTTAATAACCTGTCAGCGGGAACAGCAATATCAAATATAACATTTTTATTAGCCAATGCATCTTCTAAAGATGAGTATATTTTTTTTATAGAAAAATCTTTTGCAAGTTTTTCTGCTGTTTTATTATTGATATCATATACACCTTCAATTTTTAATCCTAAATTTTTATAAGCAGGTATATGTGCATTTCTAATAATTCCTCCAGCACCTATAAAAATAATTGGTAGTGATTTTGATGGTCTTTGCCATTTTTGTTTAAGTTTTATACTACCCATTATTATTCTATTAAAAAAACTTACTAAAACTATTTAAATTAGACAAATTGATTATACAAAGTATCTTTTGAATATAAAAGCAATTTTTACATATAAACATTTTATTGATCATAAATCTGAAGTGTATAAGATATAAGCATAATTTCACAATCTTATAGGGGTTATAAAAAAATGTATTCTGGAGAAATAACAGATCCACATCAACATCTGTGGAGTTATGAGAATAAATATTCTCATGGTTGGTTAACAATAAAAAGTCATCCCTGGACAGGAGATTGGTCTATGCTAGCTAATAGTTATTTAATTGAAGACTACCTAAAAGATATAAAAAATCAAAATGTAACCAAGAGTGTTCATGTTGAAGCTGAATGGGCAGATGAACCTGGACCATGGGGAGAGACACAATGGCTTCAGGAAATCTCAAATAAATATGGTTTTCCTAATTCTATTGTTGGTCATGTAAATTTATCTAATGATGATGCAGAGAATATAATAAATAAACATATTGAGTCTTCAAATCTTTTTGTAGGAATAAGACATAATCAGTTTAATCATGACAAAGATAATGATTTTATTTTTTCAGATATTAACTTAATGCAATCTGATAAGTGGTTAAAAAATTTTAAACTTCTTAAAAAATACAATTTATCATTTGATTTAGGTTGTTTTTATAATCAGTTGTTAGATGGAGCAAATGTAGCAAAAGATAATCCGGATACACCGATTATATTAAACCATGTGGGCCAACCTATAAAAAGGGATGAAGAAGAATTTAAAAGATGGAAAGTAGGAATAAAAGAGATTTCTAGAAATCTTAATGTAAATTGTAAACTTTCTGGCGTCACAATGACTGATCATAAATGGACGGTTGAAAGCATAAAAGAAGTTTTTGATTATGTAATTGATTCATTTGGCATAGACAGATGCATTATTGCTAGCAATTTTCCTGTTGATAAATTGTTTGGATCTTATGATGAAATTTATAATGCATATAAAAAAGTATTAGAACAGTTTTCTAATGATGAAAATAAGAAATTATTTTCAATTAATGCAAATAGAATTTATAAAATAAAATAACTTTTATGAAAAAAAATAATTCTGTTGCACTTATCACCGGGGGTGGAACAGGTATTGGCTTTGCTATTGCTAAAAAACTTCATTCATTAAAATATACCGTAGTTATTACTGGCCGACGAAAAAAAAAACTTATTGAAGCTAGAAGGAAACTTAGCACAAGATGTCATATAATTGAAAATGATATATCTGATTTAAAATCGATACCTTCTCTTGTTAACTCAATTGAAAAAAAAATTGGAAAAATAGAAATACTCATTAATAATGCAGGACAACATTTGAGAAAAATTGCCCTTGAAACATCAGATGATGATTGGCAAAATATTGTAAATACTAATCTTAATTCTGTTTTTTCACTATCAAGAGAATGTGGAAAAAAAATGATTAAACGCAAAACAGGAAAAATTGTAATGATCGGTTCAGTGACGACTGTAATGGGTCTCCCTGATGTTGCAGCATATGCCACAACTAAAACAGCACTGATGGGCCTAACTAGAACATTGGCAACAGAATTAGGAAAGTATTCAATAAATGTTAACTGTGTTTGTCCCGGATTTATTCAAACAGATATATTTCGCCGGGTTAGAAAAAAAGATCCAAATCGCTTTAAAAAAATCCTATCAAGAACACCTCTTAAAAGGTTTGGTAAGGTTGAAGATATATCAGATGTGGTAGGCTTTTTGTGTAGCTCTGACTCTAAGTTTATAACTGGATCATATATTATGGTTGATGGAGGTTTCCATAGTAGTTTTTAGATAATTAAGCATTGGCAATATTAATAGAGAATTCATATGAGATATACTTTTAGATGGTTTGGCCCCAAAGATCCAACAAGTTTAAGTTTTATAAAGCAAACTGGAGCAAAAGAAGTTGTTACATCTTTAGCTGATGTAAAGTATGGAGAAAGCTGGTCAATTTCAAACATCCAAAAAAGACAAAAACTAATTCAAGAAAATAAAACTACAAATATGAAGCTTATTTGGTCTGTAGCTGAGAGTTTGCCAGTACACAATGTTATCAAATTAAGAACAGGCAAATATAAATATTACACTCAACAATATTTAGATTCTTTAAATAATCTAGCAAAATGCAACATTAAAACCATATGTTATAATTTTATGCCAGTCATTGACTGGGTTAGAACAGATTTATTATACAAAACAGATGAAGGATCTATAGCTCTTAAATATGACCATAGGGATATGTGCATTTTTGAAAACTTTATTTTAGAATTGCCAGGAGCTTACGACAGATATTCTTCTCAAATAATTGATCAGTCAAAAAAGAAATTTAAAAGAATGAATCAGAAACAAATCCAAACATTGATGTATGCTTTAATGGGAGGTCTTGCTGCAAATGATAGAAAATATAACTTATCAAGATTAAGATATGAAATATCTCAATACAATGAATTGTCTCATAAAGATCTGCAAAATAATTTAAAAGAATTTCTCAATGATATTTTTCCAGTTATAAAAGAAAAGAAAATTTATTTCTGCATCCATCCTGATGACCCTCCTTATTCAATTTATGGATTGCCTAGAATTGTATCTAATAGAAAAGATATAAAATATATAATTAATTTGCACAAAGATAATTTTGTTGGGCTAACATTATGTTCCGGATCTTTGGGTGTGAAAAAAGAAAATAATATTACTAAAATTATTAATGATTATGGAGAATATATTAATTTTATTCATTTAAGGAATATTATTAGAGATAAATCATTACCCAATTTTCTTGAATCCGATCATTTAGAAGGTGATTTGAATATGGTCAATATTATAAAAGCTATCTTAAAAGAAGAAAAAAGAAGAAAAAAATATGAAATTAATAATAGTCAAATACCTATGAGGCCAGATCATGGACATACAATTCTTTATGATCAAAATAATAAAACTATTCCGGGTTATTCAGTTTTAGGAAGGATGAAAGGTTTAGCTCAATTAAAAGGAATAATAAAAGGCTTAGAAAATTGAATAAAATATCACAAAATAAAAGTATTTCGGTATGTGCAATTGGTGAATGCATGGTTGAATTATATTATACCAGCTCCAATAAACTATCTTTTGGTTATGCAGGAGACACCGCAAACGCAGCTATATATATGGCCAGGATGGGATTAAATACATCTTATTTAACGGCTACAGGTGTTGACAGTATTAGCAATAAGATGATTAAGTATTTATCTTCTGAAAAAATAAACACTAGTTTTATAAAAAAAAATATATCTAAAACTATTGGAATTTATTTAATTGAAACTGATTCCTACGGAGAAAGAAGATTTACTTATTGGAGGTCAAGTTCAGCTGCAAAATATTTATTTGAAGATATAAGTATTAATAATTTTGTAAAAAATTTTAAAAATTGCAACGCAATATATTTTTCAGGAATAACATTATCTATTTATGATAATCTAAATTTAAAAAATTTTTATAAATTTATTGTTTTACTAAAAAAAAATAAAAATATTAAAATTATTATGGATTTGAATATTCGAAAAAGTAATTGGCTAAACAAAAGTAAAATTCAAAACATAATTAAAAAGTTTACCCTAGTAAGTAACCTAATTTTTTTATCGGAAGAAGATTTGAATAATATTAATTTTAAATCAATAAAAAAATTTTGCAGTACTTTTTGCAATAATCATTCAAAAGTTTTATTTAGAAAGAACAATGGATTAGTTTATCTTTATATAAAAAATAATTTGAAATATAAAATATCTCTAAGTATGAGAAAAAAGGTGATTGATACTACAGGATGTGGTGATTCCTTTAATGCTTCCTTTATTAAAGACTATTTACAAGATAATAGTTTTTTTGATACAATTAAAAAAGCTCATAAACTTGCATCAAAAGTTGCAATGAACCGTGGCGCTATCATAAAAAAAGATAGTTAAAATTTATTATGGAAAATTTTTTTCAGATTTTAAAAAAAAATAGAGAAATTCCAATAGTTGGCAAAGGAACAAAAAAACAGTTAGAGGATGATTTTTATAAACTTATTTCAAAAAATTTTAAAGTTATTGAAATTACTCTTCGAAGCGAATCATCTTTAGAAGTTGCGATTTTTTTTAAAAAAAAATTTCCTGATCTAATTATAGGTTTAGGTTCTTTAATTAGCTTTGAGCAATTTGTTGAAGTAAGCAAGAAAAATTTTGATTTCTATGTTTCGCCTGGTTACACACATAAAATGCTTGAATTTTCCTTTGATAAAAACTTTATTTACATTCCTGGTGTTTCTAATTCAAATCAAATTATGGAATGTTTAGAGTATAATATTAAGTTAATGAAATTTTTTCATGCTGAAAATAATGGTGGTATCAAAGCGCTTGATACTTATAAAGATATTTTTAGAGAAGTTTATTTTATACCAACTGGGGGTATTAATAATAAAAACAAAGAATCCTATTTAAATCTTAATAATGTATTGGCGGTAGGAGCTACTAGTTTCTAGATTAAAGAGATTGTATAAGTCCTTTTATATAACCAACTGCATAAGCCATGCCTGCATGCCACGGCGCAGAACAATTTAATGCTGGTGTGTGATCCGGAATTATTACTCCATCATAATTATTTTTTTTCAGAATTTTAATTATATTAACCATGTCAATATCTCCTTCATCAACAAAAGCTTCGATATAATTTGGAACTTTCCCTTTAACGTTTCTAAAATGAATATATCCAATTCTTTGTTCTTTAGAGAATTTATCAACATAGGATTCAAGTCCAGGTTCTGCCATTTCCTGTATAGAACCAAGGCACATTAAAATTTTATTACTGGAACTTTTATTTATATCAATTAACTTAATATATTCACTTGGATTTTTAAGTATTCGACCAGTTTTTCTCATTATAGGTAAAGGCGGGTCATTGGGGTGGGCAACCAAAATTACATTATTTTCTTCAGCCACTGGTAATATTTTTTCTAAAAAAAATTCAAGTCTTTCCCATACCTCTTTTTCGCTAGTTTCTGGAACGAACTTATTTGGCTCACCTTTTTTATAACGCATGTTCATAACCATTCCATCTGGGATTGGTTCTTGAAAATCTCTACTACCTTCTATTAAAGCAACAGATTCTGCACTTCCTCTTGCATAATTACCTCTTTCCCATCCCCATACACCAGCAATACTAAAGCAATAGCTCATTATGGGAATGCCAACTTTGCCCATGCTTTGCAATATTTTTTTTAACCCCTCCAATTGTTCATTTTTTTTAGGTCCATCAAGTAAAATGTCATGCCAGTGTAACGGATTAATATTTTCAAGGGCTTCAAGTTCTAAACCATTTTCATTTATTTCTTTTTTTAAACTTCCTAATAATTCTTCATCCCATAGAGGTTCATTATCACAGACTCCCCAACCATTTTCATCGCCAGATGAAATCTTCGGATTAGACCCACTAAAATAATTTGTTAAATGTGCTACCACATGGGTTGCACCTATTTGCTTAACAAATTCATAATTATCAGAATTCAACGAATTTCTATAAAGTCCAAATCCTAGTTTCATAGTAAAGATAATAAAGAAAATAAATCAATCATCAACAATTTTCATATATGAAATAGTCTTTTCAAGATTGAAAATTATGGATCTATATCTTATATGAAATAATGAACAAATTATCTTATAGAGCACCAGCTTTAGATAAAGGATTAGATATAGTAGAGTTGTTAGCTGTAAGTACAGTAGGTTTAACACAGGCACAAATTGCATCACATCTTAAGAAATCAGTGAATGAGATTTATAGGATGTTAAATACTTTAAAAGAAAGAGGTTACTTAGAGTTTAATGAAGTAACTGATCAGTACAAACTTTCATATAAGCTTCTGAATTTAGCCTCTACATTCAGTCCAACAAAAAGCCTTTTAGAAAAAGCTAATCCAATAATGAAAGAGATTGCTACTAAAACAAACCAATCTGTTCATCTCTCACTATACACTAGTGGAAAATTACTTGTAATCGCACAGCAAGATAGTGGACATGTTTTTAATTATCACGTTTCTGTTGGCTCCACTTTTGATCTTTTAGAAACTTCATCAGGAAGAGTGATTCTAACATTTCAAACAGAGCAAGAAAGAAAAAGAAGATTGGATAGAAGAAAATTATTTATGAAAATTGAGAATATCTCAGTTTTGCCTAAAAAAAAATTACAAGAAATTGAAAAAAAATATTCTAAACAAACTATTCACAGAATAAAAAAGGATGGATATGAAATTGTTAAAAGTTTAGCAATTCAAGGAATAACAAATATTTCTTTTCCTGTTTTTGATAATTCTGGTTATGCAATTGCAGCTATAACAACGCCATTTTTAAATAGATTTAATGAAAAAAATCAACTTAGCATTGATGAAACAGCTAAAATATTAGAGACATACTCCTCTGTTCTATCAAAAAAATTGGGTTATTCGTTTTGAAATATGTCTAAAATATTTAATATTTTAAATTTATGAATGATTTAGTGAAAAGATTATCAAAGTGTTACACTGGTGTTGTACATGATATTATGCGTGATATGGGTTTTAAAAATTTTACTTTGCCACCAAATATAAAACCCAGCAAAGATAAGTATGTGATAGCAGGGGAAATTTTTACAATAGAGGGGGAAGTTGATAAGTCCCTTGATCATCATGAATCTTTATTGGCTTGGACGGGGTTTTTATCCAAAGCTCCAAAAGATAAGGTGATTATATGCCAGCCCAATAATGATGAAGTCGCCCTTATGGGCGAATTATCAGCTGAAACATTGCAATCAAAGGGTGTTAAGGGATACATTGTTGACGGAGGATCGCGGGATATGGATTTTATCCTATCAATTGATTTTCCTGTATGGAGTAAGTTTTACACACCAAGAGATATAGTTGCTTTTTGGAAACCAACTAAATATGAGGAAAAAATTATTATTGGTGAAGTTGATATTTTTAATAAAGATTACGTTTTGGCAGATATTGACGGAGTTGTTATAATTCCTCAAAAAAATATTGAAGAAATTTTAGTTAAATCAGAACAGTTAATTAATACTGAAAACTTAGTTAGAAAAGCTATAAGAGAAGGAATGGATCCTCAAGAAGCATATATAAAGTTTGGGGCTTTTTGATTTTATAAATATTATTTTGGCTTTCTTTCTACTAAAAGTATGTGTTCTGAATAACATACGACTTTGTCACTTTGATTTATTATTTCACAAGCTTCATATACTTGCCCAAACTTTGGTCTTTTCGGATCATCTTTTTTTTCTTTAATTGTTATTTTTGTATGAATTGTGTCTCCAATAAATACTGGATTTGGAAATCGTAATCTTTCAAACCCGTAAGTAAAAGCTCTTTTATTCACTACAGACGCTGTTAAGGCTATACCAATTGAAAAAGTGCAACTAAACTGTGCAACTCTTTGTCCAAAAGGACCTTTTTTTGCGAATTCCGCATCTACATGATGAGGATAAAAATCACCAGAGTGCATAGCATGCATAACTATATCTGTTTCAGTTATTGTTCTTCCAGCCGTAGTTCGTATATGACCTAGTTCATAATCTTCAAAATATTGCTCTATCTCAATCATTTTTTGCCTTAATTAGTAGATAATATAAATTACCGAAAGATTACCCTTAAATGATTTTTCATTCAAGTTGATTTGGAAAAAGAATCGCAGATTATTGATACTTTTATTTATTCCTATATATTTATATGTGAATTATTTTTTTAGATATGAAAAAGCGCTTAAAGAAGGTTTTCTCTATTAATTTAGAACCAGGATTTAGAAACTACACTGTCAAAGATTTACTGGATATTAAGGGTAAAAAAAAATTAACCCAGATATTAGTTTCGTCTCCAGAAGAAGCTGCCGCCGCAGAAGAAGCTGACATAGATTTATTACTTAGCAAACCAAGTGAGGATGTGAGAAAGATAAGAGAGGCTGCGTCAAAAACCTTTATGACGGTTGCAATTCCTTTTATAAAATATTCATCTAAAAAAGATATTGTTAAGAAAGCTTTAGAGTTGGTTGAGATAGGTGCAGATTCAATTCATTGCGGCTCATGGAACATAAATTTTATGAAGTATTTAAATGAATTTAAAATTCCATTTCAAGGTCATGCAGGGTTAGTTCCTCGACGTTCGACTTGGATTGGTGGAGTAAGAGCTTTTGGAAAAACATCAAAAGAAGCAATTCAACTATACAACGATATAAAAGATATTGAAAATAGTGGGGCTTGGGGTGTTGAGATTGAATGTGTCCCAGAAGATATTGTTAATGAAATTTCTAAATTAACAAAAATGATTACAATTTCCATTGGATCTGGAAAGAAAAGTGATGCTCAATTCCTTTTTGCTGAAGATATTTTGGGATGTAGCTCTATTGATACTCCAAGACATGCAAAAATGTATAGGAATTTTAATAAGGTTTATAATAATATTCAAATTGAAAGAATTAACGCCTTCAAAGAATTTCACAAAGATGTCACAAGAGATAAATTTCCAGCAAAAAAACATTCCATTAGTGTTGATAAAAATCAATTAAATTTATTTAAAAAATTTCTTTTAAAAGAGGTTAATAACTAACTATGTATTTTTTTATAAAATATATTATTATTTGATGATGAGAAAAGAAGAATTAATTGATTCTGGTGGAGGGTGGAATCCTGGAAAGTTGGAATATAAGCCGATTTTCATTTGGCCTCCTCGACCGATAGCTTTTTTAAAGTGGCTTTTTCATTATCCAGATGGATTTATATTTCCATGGGCAGCAGTTCATATAATTATTACTTTAATTAGCTATGTTTATTTTTTACCATCTTTTGAGCGGTTCGCCAATTTTAGCATTGATTGGATTTCTATAATATTTTTTAGAAATTTTATTATTTTATTTGTCTACACAGGTTTATGGCATTTACTATTACATATTCTTAGATCACAAGAAGATAAGTTTAGATATAATTTAAAACCATTAGGCACAGGGAAAAAATGGCTCTTTAACTCTCAGACTAAAGAAAATATGTTTTGGAGCTTGTGTTGTGCACTGCCGATATGGACAGCGTACGAATCAATAATGCTGTGGTGCTATGTGAACAATTATATGTTATTCCCCATACATGATTGGGCATCAAATCCTATTTATTTTTGTTTATTGTTTATAGCTATACCCGTTATTCAACATATTCATTTTTATTTCATACATCGATTAATTCATTGGAAGCCACTTTATAAATGGGTACACTATCTGCATCATAAAAATGTTAATATTGGACCATGGACTGGTCTTTCAATGCATCCAGTAGAACAATTGTTGTACTTAAGTACTATTTTATTGCATTTTATTATTCCTTCTCATCCAATTCATTTTATATATCAAGGCATGCACACTTCACTAGGTGCCCAAAAAGGGCATTCGGGATACGAACGATTGATTGTAAATAAAAAAACGGGTTTTTCAATTCCAAGTGCTGGTTATTTTCACTACTTACATCATAGATACTTTGAATGTAATTACGGCGAGTTAACTAGCCCACTTGATAAATGGTTCGGTACTTTTCATGATGGAACCAAACAAGCTCACAATAATATATTTAAGGAAAAAAAAATTAGTTAGATTTTTCTATTTTTTTTTGATTTTAAATACATATTTATATTATGTATTTTTTTTTATTGATAATCTATTTAATTAGTATTTAGTTAACATTTATTTATATATGAATAAAGATTTTAAATATGAACCAACAATTGGTCTAGAATCTACCAATCCAAAAGATATGCCTATGGAGCATGCGGAGATTCCTGTGTGGAATTCAGAAAATTGGTTTTATGAGGATGTAATTATAGGACACAAAATAAGATCGCTTCGAAGAACTATTTCTGAAGGCGAAGCTATGCAATTTAATATGATGGTACTAGATATGCATCCTTATGTTGCTGATGAGCATTTTGCCACTACTAAAGGAATTTTCAATAAACGTTTAGTTGCAGGTGCTATGGTTTTCTCTTATGGCTTAGGCTTAGTTGCAACCAATTGTGTCAATTCATTTAGTTATGGATATGATAAATTAAGATTCATCAAGCCTACTTTCATCGGTGATACAATATATACAATTAGAACCAATATGGAAAAAAGACCCAAATATTTAAAGATGGGATTGGTTAGAACTAGTTATGAAGTATTTAAAGGAGAAGGTGAATTAGTTTTATACTGCGAACACCTCCATTCCGTTTCTTACAAAGATCCAAACAAATGGAAGGATAAAGTAGAGGTAAAAAAATAAGTGCCTGTCATAAATGGCATTGCTTGGGATCATCCAAGAGGATTTGATCCAATGGTTGCGACAGCAAAAGAATTTGCAAATAGGTATCCTGAAGTAGAAATTCTCTGGGATAAGAGACCCTTACAGGCTTTTGCTGATCGACCTATAGAAAATATGGCTTTTGAATATGATCTAATGGTAATAGATCATCCGCATGTAGGAGAAGCTTCTAGAAAAAATTTATTGTTAGAACTTGATTCCTTCAATGAGTTTAAAGACAAAATTGATATTTTGTCCAAAAATTCTGTAGGACTTTCATACCAAAGCTACCATTTCAATAACCATCAGTACGCACTTGCTATTGATGCAGCAGCACCTGTTGCCGCATACAAGATCGGTGCATTAGATGAATTGCCTTTTACATTTGAACAAGTTCTTAGTTTGGCAGAAAAATCTCTTGTAATATGGCCTGCTAAACCAGTTGATGCAATATCATGCTTTAACACGATAGCGGCAAATATCGGTCATGCCATCAATAGTACTGAACATGAATTTATAGATAGAGGAATTGGAATAACTATATTGAAAATGATGAAAAAACTATCAAGTTTAGTTCCAAAAGATTGCTTAGAAATGAATCCGATCAATGCTTTAGATTATATGTCGTCCAATAATGATAAAGTTTACTGCCCTTTATTGTATGGATATTCAAATTATTCTAGGAAGAATTTTAGAGATGGTTTGATAAAATTTACTAACATCCCTTCTTTTGATGAAAATATTAATAATTGTAAAGGGGCACAAATAGGAGGTACGGGCCTGGCAATATCTAAGGAAACAAAAAATATAGAAATAGCATTAGAATATGTTTTTTGGGTAGCTTCTGAAGAATGTCAAAAAAATTCATACTATTACTTAGGAGGGCAACCAGCTCATATTGAAGCTTGGAAGGATAAAAATATTAATAATAATTGCAATAATTTTTTTATCAATACTTTGAAAACTTTAGAAAATGCATGGCTAAGACCAAGGTTTGATGGATATATGTATTTTCAAGATATAGCGGGTACTATAATAAATGATTATTTAAAAAATGATAAACAAGCTGACATAACAATTGATAAAA
>Ga0066826_10000680_pt1 | contig 17019 bp, 17 predicted proteins | sample ETNtaG_12_FD_65496 | JGI IMG/M metagenome (GOLD analysis project Ga0066826, IMG submission 65496) | Marine microbial and viral communities from oxygen minimum zone, Eastern Pacific Ocean - ETNP201306SV49 | ecosystem: Environmental > Aquatic > Marine > Oceanic | place: Pacific Ocean: Eastern... | reverse complement strand
TCATTATTAAGGGGTGGTGGATTTAATGCGCTCAAAGGTTTCAACCAACTTTCATCTCTTAACTGTTGGCGCCGTCGTTCAAAATCAGATTCGCTCTTCAGATAACTACTGCCCATAATTTCCTTGCATCGTCCATAAGCCCAAGGAGTGGAGACACTAACTGATGGGTCTTTAACAAGAATCAGCCCCATAGAAGAGCTCGAAGCACTCAAAGGTTCCAATTTTTCACCACGACCAAAGCACAGCTGAGTCCCACCTTCTAAACAAAAAGGAATATCCGAACCAAGTTCAGCTGCCAAGCTGATCAATTCAGGCTTTGTTAAATCAAGGCCCCAAAGAAAGTTGAGTCCAAACAAAGTAGCGGCTCCATCACTAGATCCTCCTGCAAGTCCAGCTCCAATAGGAATATTCTTTTGAAGATGAATATTCGCACCAAAACTATTGATTCCAGAGCGATCACGTAATAATTTTGCCGCCTTAATTATCAAGTTCTCATCACCTGAACTTAGTCTTGGGTCATCAACAGTAAGGTTTATCGTACCTTCTTCATTCCTTGTGATCTCCAGGTAATCAACAAGGTCGATACTCTGCATAACCATAGCCAATTCATGAAAACCATCCGTTCTTATACCAAGTACTTCTAGATGAAGATTAATCTTTGCTGGAGCTTTGATTCTTAGTGCATGACCTTTGCCTGTAGGTCGAGTAAAAGTGCTCATAATTGCTTACCGTCTTTATTTTCGAAATTGAGATTCTTTGCCATTTCTATCCATTCACAAGGAGCCAACTCCTGTGGTCGCTGATTAAGACTAATCCCTGCCTTCTTCGCGAAACTTTCTAGATCAGTTAATGACCCTAATTCTCCAAGAGAATTTCGCAACATTTTTCTTCTAGATACAAAGGCCTTACGAAGAAGGAATTCAACGCGATCTGCTAACACCAAATCCAATTGATTCCTTAAACTTACAGGTTGAATAGAAATAACCTTTGAATGAACCTTAGGTGGCGGCTGAAAACAACTTGGAGGGACTTCGCAAACACTTCTGCATCTAGCCAGTAACTGCAATCGAACACTAAGTGCGCTGAAATTACTCTGACCTTGTCGAGCAAGAATTCTGTCTGCGACCTCCCTTTGCATGAGAAGTACTAACAATGAATAAGTTCTTTCAACAGGTTTTCCCAATCGACCAACCAATCTTTCTAGAAGTGGACCAGTGATGTTGTAAGGGATATTTGCTACTACCTTGTTAGCTGGAGTGCCATCAGGAAGAGTCAATGGCACAGATAGAACATCTCCCTGCTGAAGACTAAAACGAATTTGATCCCCAAAACGCTGCTTCAAGCCCATCACAAGATCAGTATCCAACTCAACCGCATGAACTGCTTCAACACGAGAAGCTAGTAACCGTTCAGTCAGTGCACCACGTCCTGGGCCTACTTCTAGTACGCGATCATCAGATTGAAGGTCTGCAGCGTCAATAATCGATTCCAAGACGGATGCATCCTTAAGCCAATGCTGGCCAAAACGCTTTCGAGGAGTATGTCCTGAAAAAGGCATCGCCTAGCTCACCCTCTTACAACCTAAACACTGAAAGCTACAAATCCCGCCATAGAAAAGGCTCAAAAAGAGAACAAGAGTAATTTTTTTCAATTTCAAGCTTCGAACAATGTCCTTTTTTATCAAAATCCAAATCCATGACTTTCAAAAAAACATAAGCCCTCAGTAGATGTAGAAACCAAATACAGAGTTTTCACTAGATCTAGAGGGCTAACCTCTTTCCATTAAATAATTACGTCCCATCAATATCTCACAGTCATACCTCCCCCCCCCTCATCCTCTTACAAGTGGATCTAAGGTTTACTAATTAATCCCTGTTGCTATGCGTGCCCGCCTAATGGCCTTGGCCGCTGCCGCCATTTTCTTTTTCTTTCTTCTTCCGCAGCCTGGTTTGACCGTCGTAGAAAACACCAATCAAAATGCAGGTCTAAGTCTAAGTGACCTAGATCTGCCCTCAGCGCTGGCTGAGGACGACAGCTTCAACGATCTACCTTTCGAACAACTCAAACAAGCCTTAAGAGATGAGGTCGAATATGGACCTAAGAAAGGCCTCAGCCCACGCTCTTTCAAAAAATATAATCTTCTAATCAGATGACATTTGATACTCGCAGTCTTGAACATCTTCAAGAACTAGGTCGTCAGCTTCCTCAAGAGTTGCCTAAGCCAAGCTCTACTGAGAAAAAAAAACGCGATGAGAAAAGCTATTCGCATCCAATTGAAACTGAACAAAATCCCCAAGCTCTGTTTCAGGAATTAATAAATGCAAGCCCAGACGGAAACGTACCTAGTCACTTAATTTCCAGGCTCAAAGAAATCGAGACCAAACAACTAAATCCAAGCAATAATCACTGCTCCAAGAAGACAAGCGATACAAACAAAAAAGAACCCAAGGTTTCCTCAAAAAAGCTTTTAAAAAAAGAAACCGAACAGCAAGAGCTTTATGCTTCGTTTGACAGATTTCTGTTGGAAGACTAGGCGTCAAGATAAATGATCAAGAACTGATTCACTCGTGCTGAATCCATCTCGCTACCGCATCTTTGCAATAGGCAAAGTCCGCAAAAGATGGATTAAAGAAGGTGTCGAGCTATATCTCAAGCGTCTGCCGGGCTTAACGATTACGGAATTACGTGATTCAAACCCAAAAAAGGAAGCCGCATCAATTCAGTCCCAATGCAGAAACGACGAAATATTAATAGTCCTAACCGAGGAGGGAAAGCCTCTAGCCTCTATTCCCTTTGCCGAATACTTAAAAACATTTGGCTCTCAACGACTTGTATTTGTAATAGGTGGAGCCAACGGCATCGCTCCCGAAATAAAAGACTCAGCCCACCTTCTATTAAGCCTCTCTTCCATGACATTCCCTCATGAGATAGCACGCCTATTACTTGTAGAACAGCTCTACCGAGCGACCTCAATTCTTCAAGGTGGTCCATATCACCGACTCTAGATTAACTCGGTAAAACTCCAAGACTCGCCAGGGAGACAGGGCTTAGCGTTAGAACTTCGCAATTAAATTTCCGCAGCCCCACGAAGGATGCAATCTAGTACTGGTGTACTATTAGGAGTAGCGGCGAGTGCCTCTTGAATTTTCCGAAGCCACTAGCACCCCTACGGGAAAATCGACCGCAATTATTTATACCACTAGCCATCGAATGCGTATCAGCGGGGTTTCCTTCCCCTGCTGATGACTACATCAACTCCGGCATAGATCTCAACGAAGAACTAATTCACAATCCCACAAGCACCTTCTTCCTTCGAGTCAGCGGTCATTCCATGAGTAATGCCGGGATCCAAGACGGCGATCTACTCGTTGTAGATCGTAGTCTCAACCCACATCCCGGCCACATCGTAATAGCAGTACTAGATGGTGCTTTCACACTGAAACGACTTGCACTCAAAAATGAAACTCTTTACCTAGAAGCAGATCATCCTAATTACCCACCAATTGAGCTATGGCAATACGAAGATGTACAGATCTGGGGTGTAGCAGTGCATTCCATTCACCATCTCAACAGCATTGCAACATCAAAATGACTCAAGCGATGGCACTTATCGATGGCAATAACTTTTACGCCGCATGCGAACAGAATTTAAACCCATCATTATCTGGTCGCCCAGTAGTAGTACTGTCTAACAACGATGGGTGCATTGTGGCTCGTAGCCCAGAAGCTCGCGGTCTCGGCATTTCAATGGGTCAGCCATATTTCAAGGTGCGCCATGAATTAAAGAGACTCGGTGTAGTGGTATGCAGCTCCAATTACGCCCTCTACGGCGACATGAGTCATCGCCTAATGAGTTTATTAGAAAAACATTGCGAGCAGCTCGAGGTCTATTCCATTGATGAAGCCTTTGCTCAAATACATCGCCCACATGATTGGGATCTGCGTCCCTGGGCTCGTCAACTACGAGCACTAATACATCAAAACATTGGCCTGCCAATTGCTATAGGTATTGGATCTAGCAAAGTGCAAGCAAAGCTTGCCAACCACATAGCAAAAACCATATCAATACATGCTGGTGTCTTTGACCTAGACATAACTAAAAATCAGGATTTTTGGCTCAAAACCATTGAGATCGAAAACGTCTGGGGAATAGGGCGTCAGATGGCTAGGTGGTGTCGAATGAAAGGGATTAATACAGCTCAGCAACTACGCGATATGCCTAGCAACGAACTACACGCCAAGTTCGGTGTAAGAGGAATACGTCTCCAAAATGAATTACGCGGAAAAATCTGCCTTCCTCTCAAAATGATACCGCCACCAAAACAACAAACTTGCGTGAGTAGGAGTTTCAGTCGTCCTGTAACAAGCCTAAAAGAATTACACCAAGTAGTAAGTAGTCACGTAATCCGCGCCAGTGAAAAACTAAGGAAACAAAAGCAACGAGCAGGAGCTATTACCGTATTCACACGTACAAGCCCCTTCTCTAAACCCTTTTATAAGCAAAGCGCAACAACTCAACTAAACATACCAAGCAACGACACTTCAGTGCTTCTAAAGGCATCTTTAGGATTAACGAAACAAATATTCCAGCCCTACCATCTCCTAATAAAAGCGGGAGTACTAATGCAGAAACTTCAAAGCACTGACCATCTACAATCAAGTCTTCTAGATCCCTACAATTCCGAAGATCGACAACGACGTGAACGGTTAATGAAAACAATCGACAAGCTCAACGAACATTACGGGAATGGAACAATGAGCTGGGCGGCAGGCGCTCTAAAGCAGGGCTGGGAAATGCGACATGAGAGAATGAGTAGTGCTATGACAACTCAAACTACGAGGATACCAATTGTGCATTCATAGACAATCCAAACCAAAAAGGGTAAATCAAGCATGTTTACATAATTAAATGGAATTCCTTTTATTCCTAACCGCAAAAGAGAAAGAGATTCTTGAGCTAATAGATAAGGCAAAGTTCACCGTTGAGGAAAATACTCCCTTATGTTTACTAGGAAGAAAATATGTTGGCTTTACGAAGAAACGGCAGCGATCAGTTGTTATTTGCACCCAAAATATAAAGGATAGTAATGGATATTCAATGCCAAAAATAGGACGCAATAGAGATGATGAAAGGACAGCAATATCCATCCGGAAGGCAATTAGACATGAAGCCACACATGTAGCTCAATACTGCAACAACTCAGAAATACTAGGTGTGCTCAGTAAAAAAGTTAAAATGCACTCATGGTATAAGAGTAGTGCAATCAAAGGGTCAACAAGTATTGGCAATATTAAGCGAGAGAAAGAAGAAGAAGCTTATTACCTAGAAGACAGGCCTAACAAAGTAATTTCAGTTCTAGAAAAATACTGTCTTTAAATCACGATAGTCTAAAAGTGTTATAGAAGCTAATAAGAAGGGAAGGTGGTTAAAGAACAGGCGATATAAATAGAGGTTTTAAAGTAAGAGAAAGTTTAAAGGAGTTACGCTGTAAGATGATGATTTATCGCATAGCCGGAACAGCGCTGTTGATCTAAATGAAGAATATGTTTGCGTTCACTGTAATAAAGATCTTGAAAATTCAAAGCATCACTATTCAACTCCTTGAACATCTGGTCTATACGCTTTTCCATATCAAAAGATTCGTCTGGCTGAGCACGCTCTTCTTCAATAAGTGCAGCGATACATCTCTCTAAAGTTTCAAGACGTTGGCCACTCCAAGCTTCAAGAAGATGTCTACAGCGCTTTATTGATTTTTGCCTTTCTAGAGCCGCAACAGTACCACGCAAATGAAGCATTGGCTCAGACATAACAGCCAGAGAGACTTCTCCTGGCTGTAAAAGGGGAATAAGGCGGGTTGAAAGGGAATTGTTATCAACCATAAATTGATCAGTAAGCAAACTGGGGAGATCTATATCTCCAAGTTCATCTCCAGAATCATTCCCTCGGCTAATAGCTTCTAATCGACTTACACCAAGATTTGTTTCTTCTAAATCTGTTATTGCTGCCCAAAGCAAACGATGATGTTGTAAGGCAAAGTCCTCTAGCTCTCGGTCTCTCAACTCGCGTCGAATTGCAGCCCTATGAGTTGAACAATGTATATAGAGACGCAGTATCTCAGCCTCACTGCGTTCGCGCTGGCCACCCTCAGCGAGGTGTTCCTGCCGGTTAGAGCGCCCATGCCAACGCTGTCCTTTTACCTGTTTACGGAGATCTTCTTCAAGCTGTAATGCTAAGCGTGCCTGACCTCCACTTAAACGCTCAGCGACCTTCTGGAGATAGTGAGTACGCACAGCTGACTGAGGCAACTTGCCTAAGAGCTGAACCAAACCACTAATTGCCAGCTGGAAATGATCAGCCTTCCTTAGATCAAGATCTTGTAAAACTTGATCGATTTGCCAATCAAGCCAAAGCGGCGACTGATCAAGAAGAGCTCTGTATTCCCCAGGGCCATGGTCCTGAAGGAATTCATCGGGATCCTTACCTGAAGGCAGGTGCAAGACACGTAAATCCAACTGCCCCTGCATAGCGAGACGTTCGACTTCGCCAATGGCTCTATTCGCAGCTCGTACTCCTGGTCCATCAGCATCAAAATTAAGTACTATCCGCTTGCCATCAGTGCAACGACATAATTGAGTGATTTGTTTACTACTAAGAGCCGTACCTAAGGAGGCGACAGAATTATGAATTCCGGCAGCATGCAAAGCAATTACATCAAAATATCCTTCTACGACAACAGCTCTATCGTTCTTACGAATCTCATTAGCTGCTTTATCCAAGCCAAATAGATGCTGACCTTTTTCAAAGACCTCAGTCTCGGGAGAGTTTAAATACTTAGGCTCAGTGCCATCAAGGCTACGACCACCAAAGCCAATTACTCGCCCTTGACGATCACGAATTGGAACGATCACACGATTACGAAACCGATCATAAAAACCACCTCCACCTTTTCTTGCAACAACAAGTCCAGCAGCTTCAAGCAAGTCAAAAGACAAGCCTTCAACTTGCTCAAGGTAATTAAGCAATCCATCCCATTGATCTGGAGCAAAACCCAAATCAAAAGAATCCAAAGTAGTTTCACTCAATCCCCGAACTCGCTTCAAATAATCAAGGGCTACGGCACCATTCTCCTTTCTCAATTGATTAGTGAACCAACCTGCCGAGAGAGAAAGTGCACGATAGAGTTTGTCTCGACGAGAAAATTGTTGTCGTAAACGCTCCTGCTGGGACCCATCAACGGTCTCAACAGGAAGCTGATATTTTCTAGCTAAGTCAAGTACTACATCTACAAAGCTCTGACGCTGAAACTCCATCAAAAACTTAACGGAGTTTCCACCAGCTCCACAGGAAAAACAGTAATAAAACTGCTTAGCCGGAGAGACAGTCATTGACGGCTTACTGTCATCGTGAAAGGGGCAGATGCCTACAAATTCCCTTCCTTTTTTTTTCAAAACAACGTGTTCTCCAACTACATCAACAATGTCCGCACGTTCCTTAACGGCTTCAATTGTGCGGGGGTGGAGACGAGGGGATGCCATCAGTACATTCTGAAGGGCTTAATCAAATTGGTCTAGTTGAAAGTGTCCTAAAAGCCCAAACAAAACTAAGAAAACAATCCAAAGGAAGACAAAACTTCGATCAAAACCTTGCCTATCAAGTCCTTCAATCAATTGCTCAGAACCAGAATAAAAACAATCAAAGGTTATTGGGCACTTGTAGGAAGTGCCTTCGCGTTCAGCTTAATGAGCGTTTGCGTCAAACATTTAAATGGAAGACTGCCAGTCGCAGAGATTGTTTTAATAAGAGCTCTAATTAGCCTTTCAATAACGAGATTCATGCTGAAGAGAGCTGAAATCTCACCTTGGGGGCATAAAAAGAAATTATTAATAGCGAGAGGATTGCTTGGTACTTCTGCCTTGTTCTGCGTTTTCGAGGCAATCTCAACATTACCCTTAGCTTCTGCAACAGTCATCCAATTCACATATCCCACTTTCACTGCTGTAGCAGCATGGTTTTTGTTAAAAGAAGGAATAGGACGTCGAATAGGAATTGCCGTCACTATTGGCTGGCTAGGAGTAATCATGGTGGTTCAACCAGATTGGATAAGTTCTACACCTCACTCACTTCCACCCATAGCTGTATTAATTGCTTTGTCTGGTGCGATCCTTACCGCACTGGCGTATATATCCATCAGAGAACTTTCAAAGCATGAGCATCCATTAGTAATAGTCCACTATTTCCCATTAATATCAGTACCTATTACTCTCCCATTCCTAATCGTGAAAGGCTTTATTTTGCCTATAGGTATTGAATGGATATGGTTAATGGGAGTAGGGGTATTTACACAGATTGGGCAAGTATGGATTACTCAAGGTTTGAGTATAGTAAAGGTAGCTAGGGCAAGTTCTATTAATTATGTACAAATTTTATTTGCAGCTATATGGGGTATATTATTTTTCTCTGAAGAGTTAGAGACATGGACAATACTGGGGGCATTATTTATACTTGTAGGCTCTTTATTAAGTTTAGCCTCGAATGAGAAGTAAACCAAGGTAAGACATAGATATACCCATCAACAACTTTCTGAAAACAACCATTTATACACCCAAGGGAACAAATTAGGGCTTAAATCTTGAGAAGGATGTACAACATCACCTGCAATTGATATTAAAAGGTAAGTGATTAAGTTTTAAAAAGCTTTATGGTCGAAGGACTTAGGCCGTTTTTTACGGAAAAGTAATCAATTAGTTGCCTATAACCACATTTTCAAGCCAGAATAAGGATGGAGTGGGTATCTGATCTTAGGCCCATTTAAGAAAGCTCAACCAAGGTTACCGATGAAGATTGCCCTTGCCACTCTTATAGCCCTAAGCACTGCTTGCCCAGTCCTTGCAGAAGGCGCTCAACCTGGTTACGCAAACACTTCTCGTCAATGTGCTCGCAGTGAATATAGAGAAGAATACGTACCAGGGAACAAGAACTCACCAGGGTACGTGAGAACCTGGAATGAAGCGGTTCAAGTTCCATGCAGCTCCGTAGGAGCAAGAACTCTTAGACCAGCTGTACAGCCACAACAAGTTGGCGATGGAAATGACTGTAGTGAAGGCTCTTTAATTGGCGGACTTCTAGGAGCTGGACTTGCAACAACTGGTTCAAGAGGAAGAGACCGCTGGTGGGCCATACCCGCTGGAGGAGCTGCAGGTGCAATGCTTGGCTGTCAAATTGATGGTGGCTAAATTTACTTAAAAATTCCAACTACGCAGCACGATCGTTAATAGATCTACTACCACATCAGTTCCGATAAAATATCGATTTCATTCAATACCCAATGGATATGTAACCCATTCCTTAGACAAACCATTAGAGGCTAGAGAAGGTTTTACCAAGCTCCAACTTTCACCAAGCACCCCTCGTTCAAGATACAAAAGGAAAGGAGTATTAGTTTTCTCTTTAAAACCTGGCGGTCTTATATCAACATAACCAGAAATTGACAAGAACCTTCTTTCATCATCTTCAAGGTAACTACTTGAATCGACTTTTACACTAATGATCTCGGTAGATCCATCCTGCAAGTCCAACGAATTATCTAGCGAACGATGTGCTAACTCGATCTGAGTTTCAAGCGCTTCCTTCAGTACCGATTTCGGAGGGTTACCAGAAGTTACACATCCATACAGAGCAAAACAAACCAAAAAGGCCAGAATTAAAGAACAAAGTCTTTGAGAAAGGCTGCTCATGGAAGAGACAAAAAGGAACAGACTCGATAGGCCAGGCTGCATAATCAGATTAAAGGAAACCTTATGATCGGCTGGCTTCAAGGACAAAGGTTAGACAACTGGAAGCAATCACTTAAACAAGGAATTGTGTTGGCCTGCTCAGGGGTTGGATATGAGATTCAACTTCTACCACGCCATCTAGTTTTAATCAGATCGATCGAACAGGTGACGCTTTGGATTCATCAAGTAAAACGTGATGATGGTGAAAGCTTGTATGGATTCCATACAAAAAAAGAAAGAGACTTATTCCGATTACTCATAGGAGTTTCCGGTGTTGGACCACAAATCGGGATGGCACTATTAGAAGAGTCTCAAGTTGATGATTTGATTGGGGCAATAATCGACGAAGACATTTGCACACTTTCAAAAGCACAAGGAGTAGGAAAACGAACAGCTGAAAGGCTTGCGATCGAATTGCGCCATAAGCTTTCTGAGTTTAATTATATTAAAAATGAAATTTCACCAGTAGAAGACAAAGATTCTGGAGAGCTTCCTTTGCATGGATCTTACATAAATGAATTGCAAGAAACACTACGAGCACTTGGATACGAAGATGTTGAGATCAGAAGAGCGCTTCGCGCAACAACAAACAAAATGAAATCAAAAAATAATCTAGGAGCTCCTGATTTACAAGCACCTTTTGAAGGTACAGAAGCCTTACTCAAGGCATGCCTTATCTGGCTAAGCAACGAATCAAAGTTATAAGGACCGTAAGGGGTTAAATTATGTTTTTCAAATCCAAGCCCTTCCATCAAGACATGTCGCTCGATACAGCAGAAAAACAAAAGCTAATCAACTCTCATCAGCTCCACGGCACCGACACTGGATCAGTTGAAGTCCAAGTAGCAATGCTTAGTGAGCGCATCTCTAAGCTAAGTGAACATCTTCAAGGGAACAGCCATGACTTCTCATCCCGAAAAGGACTTCTCAAAATGATCGGCCGTCGGAAGAGACTACTTAATTATGTTCGAGAGCACAGTGAAAAGCGCTATACAGATCTTTTAAGCAAATTGGGCATTAGAGGTTAAAGAGCGAGACTCCAAACCTCTTAGTCAATCGAAAATCATGTCCAAAACTTTGCAACCTAAACCCTTCAAACCAGAGGACAAAGGTTCTTTACCTAAAACGGAAACATCACAAAAAGGAACAAATCAATCTGTTAAACAAAAGGGGAAAAAGAAAGATTCTGCAATACCAAAAGAAATTGCGAACAGAATGGCGCGCAGAGTCGCAATTACTACAGGAATACCAACCATAAGTGGAATGGGTGTTTTTATAGTTAGCTATTTATTAGTCAGTAGAGGAATTGCAGATATTCCACCAGCAGTAACACTAATAAGCTCTGCAGCTTGCTTCCTAACAGGTCTATTTGGACTTAGCTATGGAATACTTTCTGCTAGCTGGGAAACATCATCCGGAAGCTTATTAGGCTTAGAAAATATACGGCCAAACATAGGGAAGGTGCGTGATGTCTTTAAAGCATTAACCAAGCAAGAAGGTTGATTAAATACTATTAATATAATAATTCGACTAGCAAGTATTCACTAAGTTTGCGTTAAAGGATTTAAGTTGCAGTGAGCCAAGTGCTGCACTTGCATCTCCAACACAGAACTGGTGCCCAAGTCTTACATAGCGAACTTCTGAACCTTGTTTAACAGACGCAACCACAGGAACTTTTACTCCTAACTCATCCTTTCCTGGTCGATGTTTGTAAAGACACTCTCTTAAACGATGTTGAACTTCTATATCACAAGCTTCTGAAGGAAGTAAGTTTACAAGCAACAAGCGAAGATCGTCGATAATCCTGCAATCATCAACAATCAGTTGAATCCTTTCATCTCTACGGTCAACTGATGCCCAAACAAGTAGGCGAGCTTCAAGCATCAAAAAATCTGACAATCTTGCATATGTCTTAGGGAATACGACTGCTTCACAAGTACCAGTTAAGTCCTCTAATTGAAGAATAGCCATTCGATCCCCCTTACGAGTCGTCACCTGACGCATCTCAGAGATCATTGTAATTACGCTAACCTTTGCTTTGTCAGCCTGATCTCCCAAGCCAACTAAACCAATAGGAGCAATCAACTTGGCTGGTGGTGAAAGTTGTTTTAGTGGGTGATCGGAAAGATAAAACCCAACCAACTCCTTTTCAAGTCTAAGCTTTTCACCAGGTGAATAATCACTTACCGAGGGGGCTTTAGGTGCTGTTGATAAATCTGTTTGTTCTTTGGTTTCAGAAGATGCAACCATCAAATCAAAAAGATTGCCTTGACCAGTGATCCGGTCACGAGCTCGTGAGCAAGCCCAATCAAGAATCAACTCTAAATCTGCTATTAACTGCGCACGATTAGAGTCTGATGCAATCGCATCAAGAGCTCCGCAATGAATAAGAGCCTCCAAAGCTCTTCTATTAATAAGGTTAGAGGGTATTCGGTCACAGATATCTGCTAGTGAAATAAAAGGGCCATCTTTTTCACGAGTAGCTATTAAATGCTTTATCGAACCATCACCAATATTTCTAATTGCAGAAAGTCCAAACAAAATCTTATTCTCAACTGGAGTGAAGTCAATTCCAGAAGCATTTACATCTGGAGGCATAACTTCTATACCCATGGAATTACAATTAGAGATATATCGCTGAACCTTTTCGCTAGATCCTGCATTAACTGTCAACAATGCAGCCATATATGCAACAGGATAATGAGCTTTTAAATATGCAGTTTGATAAGTAACTGCTCCATATGCTGTTGAATGACTTTTATTAAAACAATATTCAGCGAATAATACCATTTGATCAAATAGTTCAGTAGCAATACCTTGATCAACTCCTTTACGGATCGAGCCTTGAACAAAAAGGTCACGATGTTTTTGCATCTCAGAAACTTTTTTCTTCCCCATTGCTCGACGCAACAAATCAGCCTCACCCAAAGAGTAGCCTGCTAAATCTTGAGCAATCTTCATTATTTGCTCTTGATAAACCATGATCCCATAGGTCTCTTTAAGGATAGGTTCTAAAGAGGAATGGGCAAAGTCAATAACTTCTCGTCCATGTTTTCTATTAATAAACTTAGGGATAAGTCCAGCATCAAGTGGGCCTGGACGATAAAGAGCAAGAATAGAGGATATATCCTCTAAAGAAGAAGGTCTTAATTCTCTAACTATTTGTCGCATACCACTCGATTCTAATTGAAATATACCTTCTAGATCTCCTCTAGAAAGCAATTTGAAAGTCTCAGGATCTTCTGAAGGTAAATTATCAGGATCTAGTCGAACTCCAATACTTTCTTCAACTAAGTCTATTGTCTTTTCGATCATAGTAAGATTTTTTAATCCGAGGAAATCCATCTTTAGCAATCCCATCGACTCAACATCTTCCATAAAATATTGGGTAATTACTTGTCCATCATTGTTGCGCTGTAGTGGAACCAAATCATCCAAAGGGTCAGCGGCTATTACAACGCCAGCAGCATGAACTCCAAAGGTCTTATTAGTACCTTCAATCCGTATTGCCATATCAACCCACTTAGAAACTATAGGGTCTTTTTGGTATCTATCTCTAAATTCAGTATTTGGAGAATCTTCTCCAATCATTACTGATAATTTAGCAGGCTTACCACGAGCAACAGGAATCAATTTGGCCAATTGATCAGCATCTCTATATGGAATATCTAAAACCCGAGCAACATCCTTAAGAACAGCCTTAGATGTCATCCTATTAAAAGTGATAATTTGAGCAACCTTGTCTTCTCCATAACGACGAGTTACGTAATCAATTACTTCTGCTCGCCTATCTATACAGAAATCAGTATCTATATCAGGCATTGATTTACGCTCAGGGTTTAGAAATCGTTCAAAAAGCAACCCATTCAGAACTGGATCAATGTTTGTGATACCTAAAACATATGCGACCAGAGATCCTGCAGCAGAGCCTCTCCCAGGCCCAACAGGAATACCCTTTTCTCTTGCAAAACGAATATAATCCCAAACCACAAGAAAGTATGTTGGAAATCCCATTTGATTTATCACCTCTAGTTCATAAACAAGGCGATTTCGATACTCTATTTCAACCTTATCTATACTTGATTTATCAAGTCGTTCTATTAAGCCATTCTCCGATATCTCTCTTAAATAACTAACAGGGTCATATCCATCAGGGAAAGGGAAAATAGGCATTTTATATGTACCTAAAATGTCATAATCTTCAACTTTATCCGCAACAGAAACTGTGTTCTGAATCGCATCTTGAATCAGTCCTGAGTCTAGATGATCAACAAAAAGCTTTTTCATTTCTTCTTCAGATTTTATATATTCCGTTCCTGTATAACGAAGACGTTTCGCTTCACTAATCAACTTGCCAGTTAACACACAGAGCAAAGCATCATGAGCCTCTACATCATTTTTTGTAAGGTAATGAGCATCATTAGTGGCTATCAACTTGATACCGAGTTCATTAGCTATTCGTGCAATTTCAACATTGACAATTCGATCTTCATGTGAACCATGATCTTGAATCTCTAAATAAAAGTCATCATGAAACACATCCTGATACCACTTGGCCACATCTCTAGCAATATCAAGGCGTCCGCCTAAAATTGCCTGCGGAATTTCCCCTCCAAGACATGCCGTTGAGATTATCAATCCTTCACTATGAGATTTGAGTAATTCCTTATCTATACAAGCACGAGAGAAAATGCCACGACCACGCATCCCTCGAAGATGACTAATACTAGTTAGTTTGACCAAGTTCCTATATCCCAATGAATTCTTTGCTAGAACTACAAGGTGATAGCGACGTTCCTTTTTAGGTTGTGGGTCATCAATAGACCCATTAATTATGTACATCTCATTGCCAATAATTGGCTTTATACCAGCTGATTTGCATAGCTTCAAAAGCTCTATTGCTCCATACATCACTCCATGATCAGTTAAAGCAAGAGCCTTTATATCAAGATCTTTTGCCCTTTGAACCATCTTTGGCAGCTGACTAGCCCCGTCAAGAAGGCTGTAATCACTGTGATTATGAAGAGGAACAAAACCCATAACCAAACTTTAGCCTCATACACAAGATAAAGAGTGGTGCGCAACACATAGACACTATATATAGTGTCTATGGAATAAATTCACCATTAGGTTTATGTGCCATCACCTCCGCAGCCTGCTCGTATTGATGAGCTATTTGCAACAAGCGCGGCTCATCTAAAACGTTTGCAATCAGCTGAAGGCCAATTGGGAGTCCAGATTTATCAAATCCGCAGGGGAGGCTAATTGCTGGCAAGCCAGCTAAATTTGCTGGGATAGTCAGTAAATCCGAAAGATACATTGAGACTGGATCTTCAGAATGAGAGCCAACTGAAAAGGCGGTAGTTGGAGAGGTAGGTGTAAGGAGAATATCTACTTTGTCAAAAGCAGCTTTAAAGTCACAACGAATAAGTGTTCTGACTTTTTGCGCTTTCTTGTAATAAGCATCCACATATCCAGCTGACAAAGCATATGTACCTATCAAAATTCGTCGCTTCACCTCTGCTCCAAAACCTTCTGTACGACTTCGAGTAGTCATCGAGGCAAGAGTTTCAGAGTTTTCTGAGCGATAGCCATATTTAACTCCGTCATACCTTGCCAAGTTCGCTGAAGCTTCTGAAGGCGCGATTACGTAATAGGTCGCAATCCCATCATTAAAACGAGGGCAACTAACTTCGACTAAGTCAACACCTAGAGATTGGAGTAAATCAGCTGCTTCTAGAACGGATTTCTTAACTTGATGGTCTAAGCCATTGTGATCAAAACATTCCTTTATCAAACCAACACGTAATCCAGAAAGCGGCTCTGACAAACAAGCAGAGTAATTAGGGACAGGAACTTTTAAGCTTGTTGAATCTAGAGAATCACTTCCTGCTATTACCTGCAAAATTTCTGCAGAATCAGCAACACTTGTAGTAAAAGGACCTATCTGATCCAAAGAACTAGCAAAAGCCACTAAGCCCCATCGACTTACTCGCCCATAAGTCGGCTTCAATCCAACTACCCCACAGAAAGAAGCTGGTTGTCTTATTGAGCCTCCAGTGTCTGAACCAAGAGCAGCAATACACTCGCCTGCGGCAACAGCAGCAGCACTACCCCCAGAACTACCACCAGGAACTTTGCTGGAATTCCATGGATTAGAGGTATGGCCAAAAGCTGAGGTTTCAGTCGAACTTCCCATCGCAAACTCATCTAGATTAGTTTTTCCAATAAGAACAGCTCCTGACTTCCAAAGTCTTTCCGTTACAGTTGATTCATAAGGAGGAACAAAGTGTTCAAGCATTCGACTTGAACAAGTGGTGGGGATACCTTTTGTACAAAGGTTGTCTTTAATTGCAATAGGAATACCTGCCAAAGGAGGAAGCGAGTCACCTGCAGCAATAGCTTCATCAACCTTTTTTGCCTCTGATCGAGCTCGTTCGGCAGTCACCTCCAGAAAAGCATTTAATTTCTCATCAACAGCACTAATACGAGAAAGTTGAATATCAACGAGTTCTCTCGCTGATAGCTTGCCGAGTCTTAACTGCTCACGCCATTTAGCTATAGACATCTGCTTTTAGCTTTATTCATTTGTGACGCTATCAGTACTCTGGACTATTTGAATCAAATAGTGAGTGGCTCACCACGACGGCCACGAACCAATGTGTGTTTGACAGAATCAGAACCTTCAATAGAAAGATCATCCAAGAAACTGGAAAGACTAGTCTTGAGATTCCTACGAGTTAAAAATGGGCCAAACCAGTAAGTGACATTAGGGGCACTAGTTTCTACCTTGGCCCACCAAGCCAAACCAAGTTTATTTCCCAAGCTGCGAAGCCCCTTAATTGGGCCCATAACTAATAAAGCATTTCAGATCTATTCTGCCGTCTTGAAATTGAATTCCGAATTAAAGGATTGTGATCCCTGACGTATGGCAAGTGATAGTTAAAGGTGAATACTCTGTTTAAATGAGCCTAAATCAGTGTCCCCCTCCAGGTTTAAAAGGTTTTCCTTAGTGGGATTATTTAATACAGGTTGCGGGACAACCTGACGGGCGATCTCAACAACTTCATCTTTTTTTTCTAATTTGTCCTCTTTTGAAAGGGATAATTCTTCGTTTTCAATTGATGCTGATGCACATTTAGCACGTACCATTCTTGGAGAAGGATCCTGACCCGTTAGGCCCTTCATCCAGCCACTACGAGCCACTTCATATAAAAAGACAGCTGTTGCAACAGAAGCATTCAA
>Ga0066826_10000648_pt1 | contig 17445 bp, 23 predicted proteins | sample ETNtaG_12_FD_65496 | JGI IMG/M metagenome (GOLD analysis project Ga0066826, IMG submission 65496) | Marine microbial and viral communities from oxygen minimum zone, Eastern Pacific Ocean - ETNP201306SV49 | ecosystem: Environmental > Aquatic > Marine > Oceanic | place: Pacific Ocean: Eastern... | reverse complement strand
ACATTGCCATTGGCATCGATCATTGCAACCTGTCGAAGGTCCTTGCCTTCGTCGTTACTTAGAAGCTCTGACAGGATCACGTGAGGAACCTTTCCATCCTCCATTCCCTTTAATCCCTCTGGTCCGTACTCCACCTTGACCAACGATTGAGTTGCGACCGCTCCCACACCTGCCTTTGCCCATGGTACGAGTGAACCGACTGAGAACCAGTGACTCTGCACCGCAACACCCAGCTGGCCCGTACTATCGTCGTAGGCCACAATGGAATAGGTATTGACCGGCCTTGATACGGAATGATCATTCGAAAATAATAGTCCGATGAATAACAGGATTGAGAGATTTCTTACCATATCTAAATATACTTATCAAAGAGTAAACAAAAAAATCCCACACTCTTGTTAATTCTCATTGCCTTATGATGATCATTGCTAGTGTTATTCCCGCGATGTTCGCTGCAATATCCTTCAAACTAAAGTAACCACTCTTACCTCTACTATCATTGAGTTCCTTTAGCAGTCCTGCACCTAAGCTCAATGCAGACGATATAGGTAATGATGCCTCTTCAGTATTATCTAATTTATTTACCAGAATATACTGACAGCCAAGTGAAATGAGGCAGCTGTATGAAAAATGCTGTGCCTTGTCTATTGCGATCCAGTCGTCTTTTACCTTAGACTGACTATTTACCATTTTCTGATCATTTGAGTTAGAGGATGCGGATGCCTTATTGTTATCTTCACTGTTAATTTCGCGTTCTTGGCATACTAAAACGCTAATAAATAATACAATGAGGAGTTTGTGTCTTTTAATGTTGCAACCTGATCAGATCTTGAAAATCAGGAGGAATAATAGGCAAGGATAGTGAGCAGGGTGAATAGGATGATCGGAGGAATCGGAAGATCATCATCAAAACCTCGTAGCTTACCTGATACAATGGTGAGGATCACAACGATGAATCCAGAGCCCATTGAAAAAAGCAGTCTACTAGCATGCTCAGGGGGTAGATCACGACAATATAATGCTATCGTACCAATTGCTATTCCAAATCCACCTAATACGACTCGAAACAATGCTGATATTCCCACGGCATCCTCTGGTAATTGCCCCATGATCTTTTCATTGACCACTTTTGGTATGGCATTGAATATTATTCCGACCAGTATCATTACAGACCCTATGATGGTCAATGCTAGAGTGGTATCCATATTAACTCCTTGTTATAAGATTCTATGATTAATTGAAACTTTTTAAATCTAAACATGAATGATCAAATGGTAAACCCTTAAAGAATGAATCCATTGGTAAGAGCATAACATCCTACTTTACGAGAGTCATCTTTCTTGTCTTCACCTCATTTCCCACCTGGATGGTGTAGAGATAGGTCCCTGCCGATACGGGTCTTCCCTGCTCATTGGTCGCATTCCAATTGATGATATGATGTCCTGAATATTGGTTGCCATCAGCTAGGGTCTTTACCAATATTCCTCTTATATCGTAGATCGAAAGGTTGACCATATTATTATTGTCCAACACATAGGAAATTGAGGTGACTGGATTGAAGGGATTGGGATAATTATCACTCAAGATAAAATTATCAGCTATACTCTTTTCATTCTCATTATCAATGATCGATGAATGTGTACTGGTATGAATTGTGATATCAACTATTACATGTTCACTCTGGTCATCAAGGTCAAAGACATCCAATTGAATTGTTCCTTCACCATGTCCATTTGTCCATATCGATAGTCCACACGCTGTAGAGTCGCTTGGGTCTAGATCAAATTCTATACTATCAATCGAGGTATTGTAGCAGGTCATCCCCACACAAATGGAGGACGTCCAATCTTCCGGGAGGTCATTGGCAACTCTGACAATGGCCAAACTGATCACGTCACTGGATAGATTATGGATCACACCATCAAATGAGCCCATTGAGTCTGGTGAGACCTCAATATCCGTGTTGTCATAGACAAATTGAAAAGTAGGGTCCATGGCATTGCCATCAGACAGAACAAAAGAAATGAAAAAAAACAATAATAAAAAATGCGAATAACGACTCGTATTCATCGATCTATAGAATAAACGATCGTTGGATATAATGGGGTCGCTTGGTCTTGAATAGTGATGATTCTAATCGATGAATATGCCTGTCGCCTCGCCTAATTGCCACTCAGCATCCTCTAAGTTTACCCTCTGTCCATTTCGATAGTAACAAGGAAAAATTGGAGAGTTATAATAGAGAGGATCATTGTAATCCATTATGACTGTGGTATTATCTGCGCTCTTGTCCTCACACCCATTTGCCAATATGATGACTAGAAAAAGAAGGACGGATCTTCGTATGATCTTCATTCACTCACTGGAAGTAGTTTTTTATGCTCTACGAGAATGAATCTAGCTGTATCCGTGCCTACATTCTTCATCTGATGCTTGACAATCTTATCCCCATGTCCAACAAAACCATCAGGTGCTTCCATCTCTCTTACGGTTCCGTCAGGAAGTGTATTTTGCAGTTTACCCCCCTTGATGCCATAGTAGGTTAAGACACCATGCTCATGCATTAGATCGCTCTGACCAGGGGCAAAGGTGACCTCCAGAACTTTTACGTCATCATTCTCAAGTAGGACCTTATACACCTCAGGAGACACCTCTTCAGGCAGAATGAGTTCCTGCTTTTTCTCTGCAGATGATTCTGATCTTTTTCGCTCAATAAGAAGAATCTTGATCTGGTCATCGCCAATGTTTGTGATCCGATGTCTTTGTGATTCAGAATTATGTCCGGTAAATCCTGTGGGCACTTGTCTCTCATTGACCGTACCATCTGGCATGGTGACCCTTGCCTTTCCACCTTGTAAAACATGAAAGGTCATTGGATCATGGTCGTGCATCTTGTCTCCCTGACCTGCATCAAAGGTAACCTCTAGAACCTTTACGTCCTCATTATCCAGTAGAACTTTATAGATCTCTGGAGACACAACTTCAGGGTGGAGAAATGTTTCTTTTGAACCCGAACAGGAAATGACGATTAAAAGAACCATGGAAATGAGAATATTTTTCATGAATATACCTTTATGGCTATTATGTTAAGAAATTGTTGAACACAAACATGCCAATTTAATCACAAACAAGAAACCCAATGCCTAGAGAATCACCTAGATAGTAAAGAAATAAAAAATATCGGCATTACATTTTGGACAAGACCAATTCTCATGTTTCATTTCTACCCTCTCTATTGATTAAAAACAAAATTTATGCACGTATGATATTTTTCAACAAAGCAGAATTTTACACTTCATCACAATCATCATGGATGTCCGACTTTAGTGGCTTTAGATGGACATGCTCCTTGGGAATATAGAAACTTGCCAAAATCTCAATAAAGATAAATACAAGGGCTATGGATGCAGTGACATAGGCACCCTCAGTCACCGCTGAAAATACCTCGATGAAATGACCAATCCCATGTAGCCTTAGTCCCCACCTTAATATCTCAAGAAAATGGTTTTTTATCATATTATTGTTATTAAATAGAGTAGTTGATAGAAAATATACTTACCACCTGACAAACAAAAAAAACACTATAGTGAGGGTCTGAACATTAATTCTAGAAGGATAGCAGAGAGAAGATGGCTCATAGAACCAACTCAATACAATGGAGAGTGACTCTCCCCTCTGCTATTTTTTCTTGGGATACCATTATAAATGTAATCATGAGGCAAAAGTTCCAATATGATCGACTATCCTTTTAATTCATGCATAATGCTCTAGAAACGAAAAAAGCCGCTCCACCAGGCGGCTTTGTGTTTCCTATTTTCCTAGGCTCATCCAGCACATAAGTACCTAGCCACCGTGTTCTTGATTTATCTGGAATCGGTTGGCGTGTCTCAACTGAGAGACACTCTCGATGATGACCAAATATACTATTATTATAGCAAACAACAAACCCTATGCATGTGGGGCTTGATATTTGGATCTAGGGTGTGTTAGTTATCATACTCCCAAAATACATCACCATTGTGAACCTCTGGAGGCGAGGTCATAAGAGGCATCAGGTCGACCATCACCTCTTGGAATCTAGGCTCAACGGCCTTTAGCTGTTCCTCGGTCTCATACACAGACACGGCGATTGTGGCGGTGTCACTTACACTGACCATCCTTACAGAACTCAGTCCCTCAAATGAATTCAAGGACTCTCTCTTCTCATTCAAGATCTCGGTGAGTTCATCTCTTTTATCAGCTTCATGATAAATTTTTGTTATTCTATAATGCATGATGATTCCTTTGTTTTTAATGAGTTATTGGTATGTGATCGAATCTAATGAACATATCGCTGGAGCAGGGTCCGTTGTATGTTATTCAGTATGATCATTCATTGAAGACCTTAGCATTGTAATCATTCTTTTTCCATATGAACAATGTATACAATCTCAAAACACTACTAAATATTACCATCAACAAAATTATTGGAGAAAGGTCAAAAATAAAGATCTTTGTTGTATATTGATATAACAGGCACAGCGTCATCCCCAATGCAATTCCGAACATCATTGTTATAAAGTGTGAAAGTTGTGCTAATAATTTTAGTGACATATCTGGCCTATATTATTTATGATCGATCTATATCAAAATGGTGATTTGATGATTTTATCTTATCTAAGTAAGATCATTTTCCCTGTTAGTATTTGGTCTCCAGTCTGTAGTACATATATATACATTCCTGCTGATACCGATACCCCTTGGTCATTGCTTGCGTCCCACTCTATTGTATGCCTTCCAGTGGATTGATAACCATTAAATAAGGTTCTTATCTTATTGCCCATAATATTAAATATTACGATACTTACATGATCTTTATTTGCAATTGAATATAATATTTTCGTTGACGGATTAAATGGATTTGGATGATTGGTCATTAAATATCCATCTGGTACATTATATTTTTCATCTATGAACACATTGGCAGTATCCGCATCATCCATATACCCTATACCGCAAAGTATGCTGTCAGGAGCGCTGTGATGGCAATGGTCGTAGAATTCACAGATGCCTGGTGACAAGAGACTATCTGCGTAGGTCATGGAATCATAATAGCTCCAAGCCGGAGCCGACATCCAACACGCATCGCAAACATCATTACCGATGCTCTGGTCTGCCTCTTCAGGCCAGTCTAGTGTATCCCCAGGTGCAAAACAGAATCTCCCAACCAATTCTTGGCAATCCTCTGACCCTATGTTGCCATCCTCATCCTGACAATCATCTCCATACCAGATGGAACCCTGAACCGTTCCAGGACAATCATCATGCCCATATATGTCCCAATAGGCATAGTTACCACTGGCATAGACCGCCGTTGGACTTAGGCAAGGCCATGAGGCAGTGACAGTGAATTTGTTGGCTGTCATCTCTTCATGCTCCCACGGGAAGTAGATCCTATATCTAGACCCTTCGGTACTTTCCCCGTCGCCACTCGTATCGATCGCTATTGAATATATATTCTCAGGGTGGCAGGGATTGACCGACCCATTATCACAAACATAGATACATGAATCAACGTAATCAGGACAGGTTCGCATATTAATTATATCATCTGATATGAGCCGATCGATATCTCCTGAAATGGATGTGGTTGTCTGCCCAAGGCCAAGGCACATGAAAAGGAAAGATGAAATAAACCTACCCATATTTAAATCTAGCACCATATCATAAACAAAATAACTGCGTAAACAGGATGACTATTCACCTTTGAAATAGCCGTATAAGGAAAAGGATAAATTGAGAATGATCATTACCCAGAGTGGTGCCGGTGGATCGATTGCGGTTATGGATGAGAAATGATTGAACAATGCACCAAACAATATGCAGAACATCATGGCCACCTGACCAAGTAGAACAAATTTTGCATAATGTGTATCACGAATACGACTTGAAATAATGAGCAATGATCCAAGACCTATATTCATTGAGGCGACCACGGTCAATGGTGTTTTGAATATTGAGACACTTTCAGGCGAAAGAGAAAAGAACGTTGCTGCCACATCATTTGAAATTAATATGATACTAAATAGTAGGAGGCCAGCTAGGGTATGCAGCGTCCCTATTATCTTTAATATCAATACCCTTTTCATGGCCAAACTAATCGGCTACAAAACCTTCCCATTTGCGCATGTAATCAATAAACACATCACTCAATTGGGCTTCGCTAAGTTGAGCTACGGTGAAAGGTGGTCGATCTGGATCATAATCTGCATTCGAAAGGTGATTCGCCCAGTCAGGGTATGCTATACCGACTCTTCCTACTCCAATGAGGTCTGCTCCCTGTCTCATCAGGTTCTGAGCATCTACGCTAGACCAAACGCCTCCAGTGCTTATGATTGGAGGAAGATCATCGCAACTTTGTACAAACCATTCTGTCAAGGTCTTGGGATCATCTGGGTAGTCTCTTGAATGACCAAAGGAATCCCAGCACGAGAGATGTATATAATCCACTCCCTCATCTCTAAGGTCTCCTGCTAGTAGAATGGAGTCATCTAGGCCAATGCCGATCTTGTTTATCTCAGGCGATATACGAACACCAACAATGAACGAATCAGGAACATTATTTTTGATGGCTTGAAATATCTTTATCAGGAATCGTTCTCTATTTTTCCGATCACCACCCCACTGATCCTTTCTCATATTGGTCTTTGTTCCCAAAAATTGTGAGATCAGATATCCATGTGCCCCATGCAGTTCAATTCCATCAAAACCTGCTTGGACACAACGGACGGCGGCAGAGGTGAAATCATCTATTATTCGATCTATGTCTTCTTCAGATGCAGGACGGGCAAAGCCACTTTCTGACACGTCAGATCTGACCTTGCTTGCTGACAGCGGTGTATTGCCTGTTAGTTTCTGCGGTGAATGCATTCCACCATGGAATAATTGAGCTAGGATGAGACTATCATAACTGTGTACAGAATCTGCCAATACATTGAGCCTCTCAATATGAATATCATCAAATACTCCAAGTTCCCCTTCCCACGCCTGACCATCTTTGGACACGTGAGCAGCCCCGGTGGTGATGATACCAAAGCCTCCCTTTGCACGTCGTGTCAGCCAATTTATCTCATTGTCAGAGAGGATTCCATCATTGGAGCTCTGCTTATTGGTCAATGCTGCCAATACAGCTCGATTGGTCACACTTTTTCCGGAACGATTGAATTTATATGTTTCAAATGGATTGGACATTTTAATGGACATCGTATATGAATAACACTGTCTCTAGATACAAGATCTCAATGAGGCCTTTATTTTTGAGTTCCCTATAAAATATCTAGATGATACTCTGTTATCTTCCTTTTTTGATCTTTCTGCATCACTGATCATAGCTGAGGCGAGGATGTCTACTTTTATTCCTACTCCTGTCCTCTCAGTGATCCCGTCATACCATGCTCTTTTTCCCATGAGTCTGATCAGCATGCCAGGTCTAAAGATGGTCACCATTTTAAAACTGAAATCTGAGAGAATGGTCTGCTCTTTTTGCCCAATGGTCTTTCTATACAATAACGGATGCAACCAATCTTGTGACCATGCCTCATGGTTTGCACCATTGGCAGATATGAGAGAGGCATGTGGAATTTGAGCATTGGAGGCCATCCTGGCAGACTCTTTGGAGATACCTAGTTCAATATCAACGAATTTCTTTGCTCCTCCCGCCTTTTGTCTTGTAGTCCCAATGCAATTGAAGAAAACATCGTTATTCTCCCAAAATTCCTGGGTTGATGACAGATCATTCATTGAACCAACGACAACATCTACTACTCTATCATCTTTAATTCCATCTAACACTGGCCTTCTTCCGATGGATGTGACCGATTGGCAATTCTCATTCTCAACCAACTGCCTTATCAATTGTCTCCCTGTTGCACCTGTGCCACCAATGACGATTGCCTTGAACATTATGCGATCTGACACTCATCAACCAAATGAATGCTAAAGATCATTTGCTCATTTTCTTTAAATGTTCTAGCCCATGCTCATCAAAATATATTTTTGAAAAATCATCAACCAGGCCTAGCCCATGGGCCACACTGGTTTCACTGATGCCCTGTTTACATTTCATTGCAGACACTAGGATCTGATGAAGGAATTTCAATTGATCGAGGTAAAGTTTGTTTGTCTCTTTGATCCGTTGGGTCAAGAAATAATCAGAGACGACCTTTTGTATGTTTGACGCATGTTCATCCTTAGTATCTATCCAGCGATTGATCTGATTCAGTGAATGGGCGTCAGTATTTTTTGAAAGGTGGTCGATCTTGGTGATGGCCTTATCAATCGTACTGAAATCCTCTTTTATGATCATGATCCTCAGTGCATCATCATAGATACCGCAAGGTACTTGACAATGGGGAAAGACAATTTCTGCCTTACATAGAAAGATCATTAGGATAAGGTATTTTTTCATGATTTATCTCGAGATATTAGAGACAAAATTTAAAGGGTATCACCTAACAATAAAACATCAAGAATATTTGATCAAGTGACCACGCTGACCACAATTGCGCCAATGATCGCCAACGATACTCCAATTGATTTTCTGATGGTAAAGGGCTCATTTAAAAATACTCTCGCCATTATAACAATAAAAATGGTAGATAGTTGATTGTAGATAGCAGCTCTGCCAGCCAGTGTATACTTATACCCCGCCAGCCAAAAAATAACGGATAGATAGGTTCCTAAAAATGACCCAAGTAATACATAGCGATTGCTGAGTCCTTCTTTGAATATTATCAAGACTGAGCTAAAACTGCTTCTTATGACGCAGATGACGACCGTTGTCAAAAGGCCAATGGCAAATCTATAAAGGGCGATGAAAACAACTGAACTATTTGCCATGATAGGTCTCACGATCAACACAGAATAGGCCGTTAGAATGTGTGCCAATGTCCCGAATGCTACTCCTAAATACATGTCTCTGGTCGTTATGGTCTTGGGCATCTTATATACTGATAGAATGATTCCGCCAATGACCAACATCCCACCAAGATATGACTGCATCTTAACAGACTCATTGAACAAGACAAATGCAATGATAAATATGGAGGGTGTATAGATAGTTGATACCACTGCTGACAATCCTGAGCCCAACCTCCTTAATGATTCGAGAAATAATAGATCTGCTATTAGAATACCCAAGACTCCGCTTAAGGCTAAGGTCAGTAGGTCATTATTTGTCAATTCTGGAATTGGGATAGAGAAGAGGATTATGGTGACAAGAAAACCCAATACACCTATGAAATTCTTTATTGCATTGATCTCTATCGCAGCAAACTTCTTTGAGGAAATATCAAAGAGTATAACTGCAGAGGACCAGCAAATGGCAGTGATTATTGCATAGAGATCACCCATGTTCTAATTCACTGCCTGTAGACCTGGGATAATGTCAATGCCTACATCAGGCACATACCACACTCCTTTATCCAGGTCTATACCTCCTCCCATTCGTTCCTGAACTATACGGTCAACCACGTATATGCCCATTTTTGACATATTGTAAAATGTATCCAGACCATTATTTGGAAAACCGATCCTTGTTCTATGGATATTGTAATGATCGCTGAATTTTCTTCCAAATGCACGTTCAATACCCACTTTCCCTATCATGAATCCAATCAATCCACCCCAGGTAGATGTGGGATTATCAGAATCCCAACCACACAGAGTTCCGATCTTTATTGTCTTTTGGATATCACCTTCACCATATAATAGACTGATCATACTAGAGGCAAAATTAATTCCCGCTGCAAAACAGCCATTACAATGCAAATTCTTAGACGTGATATCATATCCATCCTCCTCCATGACCTGATATCGATGATACACCATGTCCCTTGTACTCTCCCAAGGTATGTTTTCTTCATATTTGGTCTTGACAAAATCAAACATCTTGGCAGAGTACGAATCATCAGGTAGTCGCTTCCTTGCCTGTTTTGACATCCATAGGATCTTATCTTGGATGTTCATATCTCCATTTTCGTAAGACGCTAGAGAATACATTATCACATAAAACTCAGCTATCCACTCCGAGTTCAGTCTTGCTGTTGTCCGAATAGGCAGATGGGATAGGCCTAGAGCAACGTCAGGTCTACCAGGTGAGAATAACCCAAATATTTCTGTGGTAAGCTGCGCGTCTATCATCTCATAGTGAGGATTATTATCAGGTGAACTTGTTGCGGGTGGCTTGAGGCCATCATACATGAGATCAAATGCAGTCTGGTTAGAGACCCAGAGATAGTTTTCTTCTTCTTTTTTAATATGTTTTATCCAGCCATCTCTTATTTGGTCAGCACTTAAAACGCTGGCCTTGTTCACATAGTGTAGATATTGGTACATATATTCAATATCAGTATCATCATCAGAGCCCCATATTCCACCCTCATCCACCAGTACATAGTCAATGATAGGTGATAGGTCACTCGGCTCACCATTGCTCCAGATATTGGGCTGATCTGGTTCACCCCAGTCTTCCATTGTATAAAATTCGCCAGTCTTAATGTCACCGATGTTCCCGATCTTGTCCATCTCAGTGACCTTACCTGTCCAATTGGCTATAGATTGACCTAGCCAAAATCCATATAATTTAATTTGATATTCTGCTCGAGAGATGATCATGTCAGATGAATTTGGAGTGTAATCCTCATACTCTAAATTTGGGTCCATGATTATCTCGTTATCCTTATGGATCTCTTCATCTCCATACATTCCAAGATCAGAGAATGCCACAATAATCAGACCGATCAATAGAATTAATGACATGGGTTTAATCATATTCAAGTCTACTCATCATCATTGATACAAAAAACCCCACGATAGTGGGGATTTTTGTCCAAATATAGTTGAGGTAGGTGTTAAAAGCGTTCCAGCGCCCAGCCAATGGCAGCACCAGCGGCCGCATATGACAATGCACTAAGTGGCACATCTATCATAATATAGTCCATAGGGAATATGGGCGGTATCATGGCTAACATTTGCATATTGAAGAAGAACCATTTCGCAGCACCGACCCATGCTCCTGTGAGGGCTCCATCCTTGATACCAATTGTACCCATTTTATCAAAAATTATTACCATCACAAACATCCACACTATACCACCGATCATGGCTGGAACCATATCCGGTGGGGCATTGACTATTGTAGGGAATTTTTCATGCAAAGATGCAAGAGTAGGTTCATAAAATAGCATGAGGGGAATGCCTGAGGCCACAGCCATTGCGACAAACCCTGAGACTGCAGCAATTCCAATCTTTTTGAAATTCATTATTTTTCCTCTTTGTTGGTTATTGAAATAAGATCCAGCATCGATCATCTAATTTATATATTTTAAATAATATTTAAATCATCAATGCTTTTAATAAAATGCCTGGCATATCTCTGAGACCCTAGGTCATTGAAGTGGATCCCATCAACAGTCGCCTCAGTGTCTCCATCAACACAGCCAATTTGTTTGATCATATGAATGTTTTCATGACCCTCATTGATGGCCTTGGTTACTTGTTTATTTAGCTCGTTATTTTTCTCAATGACAGAGTCAATAAGGTCTTGATATGGAGAATCCAGATCAGTGACACATTGTTCAATGAATATAATGTGAGCGTTTTGATCATTCGCATTATTGCGAATCGTTTTAATTAATGGCATCGTATTCTTATTGACAATATCTCTATCAATATTGGCCATACACTCGATCACATATATTTTTGCATCAATCTCTGCTAATATCTGCGCAACAGAGGTCTCTAGATGACCATTTCCGCTAAATCCAAGATTGATGCACTCATGGTCTAATTCTCTTGCTATGATGTTAGTATATGCCAGGCCAGGCCTAGAGACACATCCTCCCTGGGTTAAGCTTGTACCATAAAAGACCATGGGTCGGTTCTTATCTCTGATACTATCAAATCTTGAATCATCGTCTAAACCAATTTGAATATTTGTGACTGTATCATACAGAGGTAGGTGGAGGCGATATTGTCTTGATCCCTTTGGTAATCCCTTCAAAAGAAATTGTTCATTGTCCATTCCTGTTGGTAGGCCAGTTGCCAAATAAGACCAGGTGTCATTCTTTTTTTGATATAGATCAACACCCTTTATACCAACATCGGTCATATGGTGCATTTTGAGGTCATGTTTCAATGACCATCTCACAAGCAACTCAGATGTGTCACTTATGAATGATATGCTGACACCTGCTGAATTCTCAGACAATTCCCAGACCTCTTTTCTAAGAGATCCTTTATACTTTTGTGGGAATCTTTGTACTGGATGTTCTCTAAACCCGTTAACCTCTATAAGTCCTTGAGCATATGGAGCCTTTATGTCGTAATATCTCAATATAAATGCCTTTTATAATGACTGATGAATAGAAAATACTGAATACTACCTGTCTTCCTATAAAAATGATCTCTTACCAATACAAAAAAGCTTATTCAGTGATAGGATAGTTAAAGGTTAGCGGACTTTTTAATTGATGATAGACCGTGTCATCCATAAGCTCCTTAATCTCATCACTCAATAATCCTTCCAGTACAGCGGATGAAGAAGGAAAATTTATTCCAAACCAACCAGGTTGCATTCCCGCACGAAGGATCAGCACCTGTTGATAGAACTCAACCACATCACAGTTTGGGTCAGAGCAATCCCCATTCGATTGGGCAGGACTATTTGGACAATCATTTTCAGGATGCTGCCACCACTCACATTGCGCATTCAGGGTCTCTTGGGCAATAATAGATGACCAATTCTCCACTCCAAATTGATCTGGATAGCGTGGACCATAACCAAATTGTGTCAAAAAGTGGGTGATCTCTTCAACCATGACAGCGACTGAATGCTCATTTGGCTCAGAGGCATTAGTGCCCATCCACCAACTTGGTATTATTATATCATATCCTAGTTCATTATACAGATGAGGTAATTGTTGTGTTTCCCATTGATCATGATTTGTGGGCATTGCAAGCCATCCAGAACGCCAATTTGAGACATAGGGGAACAATGAGCTATCATCCATCACACCATCTAGATCTTGGTCAAGCATTTCCGCTAATATCTTGCCAGCCATTTCCAGATAAGACCTTGGCATATTCTGGTCCGCACTGACCAAGACCCCAAACGGCATCATACATTGGGTCATTCCCGCTTCCATTAATGCATTTTTTGCATCCATCGAGATCATCATACTATCATCATCGCAAGGGTATATTTTTAGTTGAGGGATCTCAGATAGATCTGCGAGGGCCTTATCACCATCCTGTTTATTACACCCGCTAAAAAATAATGTAAGAATAAAAAATAATCTTGTGACCTTATCCATTACAAAATATTCTCATTATATGATGAATAAAAACTCTACTATTATGGAATGATCAGGTAGAATTCCCAAATGCATTAATAATTGCCTCTGGCAAAGGATACTCATAGAATCTTTCATTGATCTTCCTAGAATGATTTTTTGTATTATTTAATCCCAGTCTTGGAAACCAGTAACACTGACCTTCTGCACATTTAATATTTCATGTTCTGTAAAAGTTGATCCAACATGATGTATAAATGCAACTGCATGTAAATTTTTCTTTTCAAAGGATGATATGTCTGCGGTGTAGACCTCAACATACTCTCCACCTGCTATAAGAACTGAATCATCTAATGGGTCACCCAGTGACTCACTTAAAACAGCTCTGAGAGTATTATTATGTTCGTAACCTACGATAGGATTTCCCAAGCCATAAAAGGGACTCTCTGATTCTGAATCATAATAATTCGCCTGATCGTATCCATAACCCGAACCTGTGACCTCATCTTCGATCAAGTATACCGTTACTCTATAATCCCCATCAAGTTCTGTATTGAAACCGGCATGGACTTCCACAGTGGCAGTATTTCCACTTACTTTTGATCTCATTGCCAGCCCGCACGTTGATGTTATTAATAATTGATTATTGACAAAGTAGCTCCAATATCCCGCATTCAGAGATACAGCACCATCATATGGAGTTCTATCCACCATACCTGAAGGATAACTACTATTTTGATAGGTGGTCTCTAAAAAATTAGATTGTTCTATCTCCATAGCATCATCAACGTGAACGCCAACTCCAATGATATTTTCGTTCTCAGTCATAAGGTCTTCCACTATCAATGCACCTACAGGGCAATATCCACACCATGAACCTGTAAATTCTTCTATCAGTACTTTTTTGGTAAATATTGATGGGACCTCACTAAACTCTGGTTCTGTATCTTTATCCTCGCATCCAACAAATACGATCAGTCCAATTAATATAATTTCTATATATTTCTTCATATTTATCTCCTTATCAGGCCTACCTGACTGCTAGGTGATGTTGCCCCACAAATGTGGGATTTGATGGCATAGTTACATTACTAATTTATTCTGTATACCTTTCTATAAATTTCTTCACTGATCTGGTCAGCGTATTTGTTTTTCATTTTCTTATTCCATTCTTTGTAGTCAGGTAGATCATGAACTTCCTCATAGATCTCATCATTCGGCCAAGTACTATCAAAATAATATCGATAATTCTCAGAATCATCGGAGTCTTGAACCTTATAAACTTTATACTCTAGACCACTATAGCCTGATCTTTTAATAACATTATTGATCTCAGACATGTCATCCAAGAATTCCGACTCGGTTATATTTGACTGTAGATCAAAAAAATGGACACTCCTTCTTTCATTCAACCCATTATTTGTATCTCCTGTTGAAATGGAGATCTCTGTTTCAATATTTCCAAGAAGAGATAGAACTGATAGGAGTCCAATAATGCCAAGTGCAAATCCTAGAAATATACTTTTATATTCAATTTTCATAATAATCTCCTTATCTAAATCTACCATAATGGAATCTACCCATCATCCCATAAACAATAAAACCTGCGAATATGAATCTATGATATAATTAACATTTCATATAAATATTCAGTATTCGAATTATAATTAATCGTAAAATAGATATATGAATAAAAAAGATACTATAGCGTTAGATTGGTTAAAAAGATATACCGGCACTAATCCAAAAGAGTATGGTGATTGGATTCTATTGACAAACTTCCAAAATTATGTTGAAAAATTTGCAACGAAATTTGATACGGCGATCAATGGGGTCGGTGGTCCGATGACATCAGCTATAAACAAGAACGGTCTTAGCATAATCAATTTTGGTATCGGCAGTGCAAATGCAGCTACTATCATGGATCTATTATCATGCATCAAGCCTAAGGGTGTTCTGTTTTTAGGAAAATGTGGAGGATTAAAAAAGACCACAGAAATTGGTCATTTCATTTTGCCTACTGCCGCTATCAGAGGTGAGGGTACAAGCGATGATTATTTTCCAAAAGAGGTACCAGCAATGCCCTCATTTAAGCTGCATAAATATGTCTCTGAATTATTGGTCGAGCGCAGAATCGAATATCGAACAGGCGTTATATACTCAACTAATAGAAGAGTATGGGAGCATGACGAAGATTTTAAGAAATATCTTCGAAAAGTTCGTGTAATGGGAATAGATATGGAAACTGCAACAATATTTATTACAGGATTTGCAAATGAAATAAATAGAGGCGCTTTACTATTGGTCAGTGATACACCTATGATACCTGAGGGAATAAAGACCGAAGAGATGGATCAAGATGTGACTAGAAAATATGTTGACCTGCATATAGATATGGGAATAGAGGCAATGACAAAAATTGGTGTTGAAGGGGAAAAGATAAAACACTTCAAATATTGATCATCATCTCTCAAAATAACCCCACGTTTATAGGACTACCATACTGACCTATATTTCAACAGAACTAATGTAATCAAAACATGATTTGAGGTTACCTCTGTGTACAATATATTTTTTCCGCAGACCCAGTTTGTGGTTATACATTGGGTCATAATAGTAATGAAGCAAATTACGAACCCAGTCTTCATGATTTTCTAAAGAATCTGATGCAAATGCTTCCTCTACTAATGTGTATATTTTTTTAAACAATACACCCCCTAACCTTCTCTGTATTTTTTCAAGTGCTGTTAAATAATGATTCCTCAGCATAACTGGTGTACTTATTTGATCTAAAGCTAAAGTGATATATTCATTCACAATATTATGTACTCGCTCTTCTATCTTAATATCCATTACAATTAAGTCAGATGATTGCATTTTATCATACCAAATTTTTGGTAGACTTGCTTTGCCTATCCTTTTGCTCTCATCCTCAAGTAATACACTAGAGCACTTATTATCCAAATAGTAAGAAACCAGTATATTCTCAAAATTTGCGCATGATGGCTGTTCACTTTTATTCCTCCCAAACGCAGAACCACGATGATTCGCAATAGCCTCAATATCAATAGCTTGCTGAAATTTATTTAACAGTGCTGTTTTTCCAGAACCGGTCAATCCACCCAGTATATACCATTTTTTTTTATAATTATCATTGTCAGAGTAGTGTTTTATTATTTTATTTCTTACTTTTTTATATCCGCCAGGTATTCTATCGATAATTAGTTTTTTTTCTAATAACCACTCTTGTGCTAATTTGGAACGAAGTCCACCTCTATAACAGAATATTGAACATCCTTGGTTTGAGTTAATATGATTTTCCCACTCAATTACCCTATTCTTTTTAAGGCTACCTGAAACTAATTTCAGACCAAGTTTGATAGCTGCATCCTGACCATGATTTTTATATTCTTTACCTACCATTGCAAATTCCCCATTATCTAAAATGGGAATATTTACACTGTTAGGGATAGTTCCTTTGTCATATTCTTTCTCAGACCTGAGATCAATATGACTGTATTGAAATAAATTAAATAGATTCAATTTTATCAAGAAAGCGTTGTATTATGATATACTTGAACATATCTGAATCTACCCTCCATCACACAAACAAAAAAACCCCATGAAAATGAGGTTAATTGAATAGTGCATATAAATTTATAATAATAACTATTTAGTGATTTATCCTTTGACTATTAAAAGTATCTTGTTCAGAAGCACTCTGGCGAGGGTAAGGGTCATGTATCTTATATCTTGTAACCATTTCTCCACCGCCTTCATTGGGTCTATAATAGATAATTTTTTTAACATCTTCTATCTTAGAGTGCCTAGTACAATTTTTAGTAATTGAATCTTTACTTTCTAAAAAAAAGATTTCTTTATAATCCTCATCGCTATAATGGTGTAATCCTAGTTTTGTATCTATTATATGTCCACCATTAATGAATAGAGCAATACTAAATAATGTTTCTAATATCATATTGATCCTTAAGAATGGTTAAATATACCCATCATCCCACAAACAAAAAACCCCACGAATATGGGGCTCTAGTTCTTTTTTATTTTTTCGATAATTGCCTTAAATGTTGTCCCTTGGACCAATATATATTTTCTT
>Ga0066826_10000643_pt1 | contig 17540 bp, 10 predicted proteins | sample ETNtaG_12_FD_65496 | JGI IMG/M metagenome (GOLD analysis project Ga0066826, IMG submission 65496) | Marine microbial and viral communities from oxygen minimum zone, Eastern Pacific Ocean - ETNP201306SV49 | ecosystem: Environmental > Aquatic > Marine > Oceanic | place: Pacific Ocean: Eastern... | reverse complement strand
CTTTTTTAAATCACCCATTTTTTATATTCTCCTTCTTCTTTTTGTTTATTGGAATATTCTTCTCTCTCTTCCTGCGTTGGTACTGGTCGATCATCCGGACCAACATATTTGATCATACTTAAATCAAGCATTTGAACCATCGGTTCCGACTTTGATGCCGCCCAGGCACGACCCTTCTTCATATTATATAAAGCATGAGCTCCACAACTATAACCACGAGCTACGCTACCAATACACCAGGCAGCATTGGGAGCAAAACCAATGTCACATAAAGCTGTATTCCCAGCTCCCACAACATTTACGCCTACCCGTTTTTTTCCTTCTGCCTCTCGTCTTGCATGAAAATATTTTTCAATAGCACGCTGAAGTTCTAGATAAACACCATCTACTTCCAATTCTTCCTGCTTTGCATGAATTGGTTCCGCACGTGGATCGCTGTCAACATGTTGCGGTTGTCCCATACCCATTACCGGTTGCCCGACATCAAGATATTCATCAACCAATATTTTTGCTATTTCATCGACCGTTTTACCTTCTTTTAATGCACGACGTAGATATTTATTTAGCATATATCCATGTGCGGCTCCCGGACCATGTACTCCACCAAAGGTCATAATTGAAGCAGCTATTGCGGTTGGTAAATTGGGACGACCGGTAATAACTCCGATAGCTGAAACTGCCGACGGTGACATTGAATGCTCCAGGAAAACACCCATTTCATATTTCAACATTTTTTCTTCGTTATCAGTAGGTATCCGATTTTGGAATAGGATAAACATAGCATCATAAAAAGAATATCCCTCCTCCGCCAATTCACTCAAATCATAGCCGCGGAGAACAGTTTTCTCTTCCGTTTTGTATGATATCGAAGTTTTTCGATTTAATAATTTTTCTCTATCCATATCTTCTCCTTTATTACATATTCAAATTTTTGGATTAGTTTAACGTTTGATTAATAATCCTATAAGTACAGTTAGTAAACAAGCAATACCAACAATCGGAAATACCATCGCAGTATTTTGATCGTTTACAATAATTAGCCAGCCTATTAATGGATTTACTAATCCCGCAAACAAATAGGCACAAAAGTTCATAATCCCAACACCGGTACCTGAACGTTTTACTCCCAATATATCCGGTGCTAAAGCCCAAAAAGCAGATTGAGAGCCATATGCAAAGAATCCGCAAAAGAACAATACAACAACACCTATCCAATGATCCTTGGGCAAGAAAAACATGGTAAATGATGCAATAGCAGCCGGCAACATAAACGATACTATCAATTTCCAACGTACTGATTTAAATACTTTATCGGATATCCATCCGCCCGTTACGGCGCCCAAAGCCATTCCAATCGGCAGTGCTATACTAATCCAATTACTGCCGGTATCTTTCCAATCGCTGCCTAAAAAATGAACAGGCACCCAGTATAATAAACCATAGCGTGCTGAACTTTGGAATCCGATTCCCAGGCAGGCCAATAGAAAGCGCCAGTTTTTCAATGCAGCCATATAGCGTTGTTGAGACGTCTCTACTGAATAATGGGTAGTTTTCCCTCCGGTTATTTCACGAGCCGGATCAATTGTATTATCAATGGGATCATCTTCCAACGGCTCAAAGCCCAAATCTTCCGGATTGTTCCGCACTACCAAATAGTATATAATACCTCCGACAAGCATTAGCAAGACAGGTAAACGGAAAATCCAACGCCAATTTAATTCAAATACATCCAAAATGATCAAAGACGACACATATGCCAGAACAGATGACATACCTGCAGCAAACAGATACATCCCGAAAACTCTGCCACGCTCATTTTTTCCCCACCAATTTGTTAATACTCTGCCACCGGGTGCCCACGCCATTGACTGGGCATATCCATTGGCAATCCATGGCACAATTAAACTACTTATGTTGGTCCCAAAGCTGACAACCCAGTTGAAACCACAGGACAATATTGCTCCTAAGCTGACCATTGAGCGACCACCATATTTGTCACCCAAATTACCATTAATCGCTTGTCCGACAGCATAGCTCCAAAGCAAAGATGTGATCATCCAACCAATAGTGTCTTTTTGAATTCCTAACTCTGCTTCAATACCGGGAATGGCAAATCCCAAGGTTTGTCTTCCTGTGTAATAAAACAGATAGCAAAACATCGTTGCGAACAAAATGCGATATTGAGCATGTCGAAAACTTGGCTGCGCTTTAATTGAAATGTTAACTATTTGAAGACTCTCCTTTCTATTATCTTATCCTAATCACAATATTCCCTGTAGTAATACAACACGCCTACTAGTCAACGCTCAGGCGATTTGATCTATCTTTGACATAAAGAGTTTTTGCCAAAGATTCTTCCTCTGTTAATCGTTGTTTGGGATCAATAAAATACCAATCAGCCTTAACTTGCGCTTCTGTTACTGTAATCAATAAATAGCCATGATTGGTTAGATCTACGTATTTAAAGTATTTATTCATTGGATCATTCATATACATTCGCTCAATGGCTTTAGCGGAATCCACAGTAGTAAAATAATCATAATTTGCCGAAGTCATACTGGGCGCAACGAATTCAACTGCGATAGGTAGATAATCGTTATAATCCTTACTCTTATAACCGTCAAAAATTCCATCTGTTATTTCAAATGCCATAGAGCTGTGGTTGTCACCCGAAAGAATAACGACATTTTCCAATTGATTATCTATTACACTTTGTAGGATTTTATCGCGCTCGCAAGGATAACCGGTCCATTTATCTTTTTGTTTGGGCATTTTTATGTGGGTACGCTGGACATTCCAATGTGAAAAATTTACCTGGCTTACAATCAATTTCCAGCTCTCATCACTCTGCGACAGATTATCGATGAACCAATCATACTGTTCGGTCCCTAATATGGTGCGGTTGCAATCATTTAATTCAGGATCATCTTTTTTCAACTGTTTTGTCCGTCCTGCCAGCCTTTCATCAAGCAAGAATAACTTGGCCAGTGGACCACTACTTATGGTTCGGTATACCTTTTCACCTCTTATTGGCATCCATTCAAAATAGGCTGTTTTGGCGGCGTTTTTTCTTTTCTCCCAGTCGCCCTCCATTTCAGGTTGATGATTTTGTGCTCCATCAACATAACAATCATTCGCGATTTCATGGTCATCCCAGACAACTAAAAAGGGATGATTCTGATGTGCTCTTCGTAGATTCTCATCAAGTCTATAATGGGAGTATCTAAGGCGATAATCCTCTAATTCAACCAATTCTCGATCAGGGATAACAGATCGATCAGGGGCAGGATCAAACGAACTACTACCGTATTTACCTGATGGATACTCATAGATATAGTCACCTGTATGAATAACGGCATCTATATCTTTTCGATCGGCAACTCGTCCGTAAGCATTGAAATAGCCATGCTCATAATTGCTACCGGTTAAAACCACAAACTTTAAACTGTCAACATTTTCAGACGGCATTGTTTTGGTAATTCCGGTTATAGAAAACGCTCCCAATGCATTAAATCGATAATAATAGCGAGTACCAGGCAATAAGTCGGTAACATCGACTTTAACGGTATAATCGTGTTTAGCGGATGCTGTAACATTTCCTGATCTAATAATATTCTTAAATGAAACATCATCAGCTACCGTCCAATTAACATCGATATCGTGATCTTGGGTTGGGGTTACCCTCGTCCAGATAATCACACGATCCGTCAGCGGATCACCGGAAGCAACACCGTGATAAAAGGGTTTCAAAGTAGGAATACTGATATTTAAGTCTTCACTTTTTTTATTTGTATGGAAGGAGAAAAGAAAAAGCGGATAACTAATAAATAGGATTGCGATATTTCTTCCAACTCTTATCATGAGAACGCTCCCTTCAATTAAATACACTAATAATTTGGCCTTACTGCTACTCGAAATGATTTTGTGGCAATAGAATAATCAAATGCCTCATTCACTTCTTTTAATGAAAACTCGGAGGATATCAATGATTCAAATGGATATTTCATATGACTGTCAGCCAAAAACCTAATTGCCATTGCTAAATCTTGTGGAGCATAATTATGAATTCCATGGATATTAAATAAACTCCTAACGGTAGTTTCCGGAGAAATCTCCACTGTTGGTTGTGTAAAAACAGATCCGACAAGTACATAATGTCCTCCAATACTCAACAGATTAAAACCCAACTCAACCGATTTCGAGATCCCACTCATTTCAATTATTAGATCTGCTTTATAGCCATTCGTTATTTTCTGAACATCGTTGACAATTTTATCAGAATCATTAGCAAACAATAATGTTTTAGTAGCTCCGAATTTGTGAGCCAGGCTTAATCTTTTTTCATCAATATCTATTGCAATGATTTCGCTTGCACCAAGATATTTAGCCATTACACAAGCTGTTAATCCAAGCATTCCTGCACCTTGAATGATTACCACTTTCCCTGAGCAATCACCGCCAATACGGAATGCTGCCGCAGTTGTTGCAGTTGCACAATTTGCAGGTCCAATGACCTTATATGGAATATGGTCAGGAATTTTTATAATAGTTGTGCCTTTGGCAAGGTGACAATATTCAGCATAACCACCACTTAAAGGATGATGCTCTGTAATCTGTTCATGTCCATATTTAAAAAGGTTTCGGCATTTTTGTGGAATATTGATTTTACAGTAGTGGCAATCTCCACAACTTGCTGCAATAGACCATGTTATACTATCGCCAACTTTTAAATCATCACCATAATAGTCTTTTATAGGGTTCCCATGAGGCAGCGTCTCAATTGAACCAATGATTTCATGTCCAAGAATAGTTGGAACAGGAGTTTTTCGCAATCCTCGATAAGTATGCAAGTCGCTTCCGCAAATTGTAGCATATTTAATTTTTACTAATAATTCTGATTCTTTAAGCCGCGAAAATGGAAATTCTTGTGCTTTCATGGGAACCCCACTCTTACTGAAAACCATACCATGTGCTTTATTACTCATTTCAACTTTCATTAATTAATGGTCTGAATTTTTTCAATTTCATCTAATAAAAACTATCTGCGGACTAACCCTATATTTTCTGAAATCAAATGTTGACAGCCTATTTTGACATATTTTTAGCAATGTAAATACTTTTAATTGTTCATTTTTTATTTTCTTAATATTTTTCACAGTGTTTTTTCAATATTTTCATTGGTATATTTTAAATAGTTTACATATAATAGTCAATGAATGAGTTTACTATTAGTAAACTCTATTTAAAGAAAATATGGTGTTTTGATATACTATTTCACCACATACTAATTCAATTTTGATTTAAGGTTGTATATATATCTAAAATATACATAATATATTATAAAATTATATTAATTATTTTATTACGACACATAAACTAATTGATTCGTCTTTGTTAATCATAAAATGTTTACTTATAGTTAACTATCCTTCCTTTACTCAATCTATCGATATTGTCTATTGTGATGAGTTTTTCTTACGCCTGCAAATATAAAAATCAATCAGAAATACCCATCTCTTCCTTAAGCACCTTTTTTACACCATAATCTAATATATGATCGGTTGTTAATAATGGAAAGCTTGGTACTTTTACTGGGTAAGGGAGGTTATCCTGAGCAACTATCATATCGATTCTAGAAAGTTTCAGATTCTCAAAAATATCAGTATTAATCTTAACAGATTCACTATACTTAGCTTGCAAACTATCCACAACGGGATCAAGATAGGTTTTTATTAACCGTGCGTAATTTGAACCAATGCTGCTGTCCAACTCACAGTCATTGAGAATTCGATTCTTTTCATATAAAGCATTGATGTTATCCTTCCACATTTGTTCAGTTCGCAATACTGAATTATTATTATAACCGCTTTTATAAGCCTTCTCGGTAAGATAGTGATCAGTAATCAAGTCAACAATAGCATACTTTAATTGTTCTCCAAATTCATGGTTTTCTATTGTTTTCTTACGAAAAACCAGAGGATGTGATTTTAGTTTTTCAAAAAAATTTTCTACAGTCCAAATACTACCATCCAGTCGAAATAACACATTTCGATATAAACTTTTTAGATCATTATTTGATGAATTATATCCCAATTCTCCATCAATTTCTGGGCGTAAAATACTGTTTAAAGCCATCCCGTTATTTCCGCCAGTGTCCAGATAAATTGGGGCTAGAATATCAATGAACTTGGAAAATGTATTCCGTTCAAAGATAATTGACCTTCCACGCATAACCATCTGGATGATTTCATCATAGTTTCTTTGCGCACTTTGCCGCTTGTAGTACCCTGATATATCTACCCAGCGGCTTTGGAATTGTTTATCCGTTATAATGAGTTTCTCCTTCCATCCATTCACATATAATACTAAATAATTCTCTTTCTCTATCTTCAAAGGACCTAAAACTTGACCTACCACAATAGGTTTTGTGTACAGGGCATGTAAAACAGAATCGTGTTCGGTTTCATTCCAAGAAACTGTCCTGGTTTGCAGGTTTTCAGGTGTTGGAAAACCCATTTGTTGGTTAATCGCTAGAGTGTCTAGTTTTGGCACATTCGCAATAAATGACTTGGCCGATGAATATTCTTTAAAAAAAACGTATGTAATTGAGTAGACTCGTTCAGATAAATTTAAGGTTTCTAGTATTTGCGGCGTATCCAGGACCACCGTTTCATAGGCATCCTTTGTATATAATATTTCCCGCATAGCCTGTTCGCGCCGGCCCTTGATGTAGGCTTGCACGTTATTGTTAGTAATAAATTCGTTGTCGTCTCCTGCTTCCAGCGCCAACATTTTTTCTGCAATCAAAGAATTTAGAACAATCTTTTTATGGATGTATGTGCTACCTCGGCAATAGACAGGTCTGGGTGTGTACTCCGCGCGATATATAAACTCATTTACAGTAATTGTTTTCGATCCAATTCGTGCCAGAATTGGATCGATTGTATCTGAGCCCTTTTTACTGCATCCGACAGAAAAATAGATACAAATAATTAAAAAGAACCGGGTAATATTTTTGATAATTATCATTACACCAGTTATAATTATACCTAAATGTTTTGAATCTACCGGCTATTAAAAAGAGATCCCGATACCAATACTTTCTGAATTCCCCAATATTCCCATTGAGCGATAGGCATATCCTAGGTCGATTCCAGTATTGAATAACGTATTTAATCGAACTCCAAATCCAACTGTAGGACCATATTCAGACTTGTCCATAAACAAAGCCTTATAACCACATCTAGCATATAGTTTACCAAAAGTAGGAATCCTCATTAAATATTGGGCACCGATATTAACTGACTCACTATTATTATTAGGATGTAAGGCATCTGTAGAAACGGTAATCTGATGATAATCTGTATATATCAGATTAACCGAAATACCCAATCTGAATATTAATGGCAGATCCCACTCCTGTAGAGCAAACTTCCCTTCTGCATAAGCATAATTACCATCCTCTTCTTGTAATATATCAATTGGGAATAAAAGGTCCATTCCATCATAAGACATCTTAGTTCCATAATTTGAGATACTCATACCAATTGTTAATCCCTCGCGCGGATTCCCGGTTGGTGAAAAAAACGGCGTGTTAATAAGGACACCTAGATCAAACGCAAATGCACTAGCCCTCAAATGCCAAACTTGTGATGATATAGATTTCAAGGAAGCGCCAGTGGCGAACCAAGTTCCTAATTTTCTGCCATAAGAAATAACAAATGACTGATCCACAGCATTGAATTTCTCACCGGTTCCTTCCTGTTGAGCCAAAGTTGTAACATCCATTGTACCGAAATTCAAACCTACCATCGATATTGCAAAAGTCCCAATAGTAGGTATATTAAACCCAACACTTGAGAGCATTAATTGGGAATCAACAAACCATGGTTGGTAAACAAATAAGGCTTGCTGTTTCTTAAGATAGGCCAGACCAGCCGGATTCCAATAAATTGCAGATAAGTCTTTAGCCATACTAACATAGGCATCACCCATACCACACCCAGCTGTCCCATATCCTATTTCTAAAAAATTCGCAGTGGTGGTGCCAACTCTGATAGGTTCCTGTGCCAGCAAATTACACGAAATACAAGTAACCAGGATCGCAAACAGTATGTTAATCATATGATTATTTCTACGCATTATTTTGGTCCTAAATATCCTTAATATTTTGATGATTTGTGATTAATATATCGGTTGTGCAATATCTTGGTTGAAGTTTCAACATCTATATCCATATTTTATTTAATCACGGCAAATTTGCCCAATTTTTCCTTACCGGTTAGCGCTGACTTAACATGGTAAAAATAAACACCGGCGGCAATTTCTAATCCCTCGCGCGATAGTAGATCCCAATGAACCTGTCCTTTATCAGGAGGATTTTGCACTATTATTTCATCAATATAAACACCACTAGAAGAAAATATTTTAATAATACATTCTGCGGGAATATTTGTAAATGAGATTAATCGTCTTTGATTTAGTGCCGTATTTGAAAGAAATTGTTCCATCGCGTTTGTGGCAATATATGGATTAGGAACAACTTTAATATTATCCATTTGATTATTTAATACTTTTTTATTTAGGTCTGCTTTCGGCTGAACAGAAAATAATACTGAATCCGACTCTAAAAATGGACGTTTGAAATCAACACGGTAAACATCACCGGGTTCAGGTAAAAATGTGCTATCTGGACAATCTTTAAAATCTATACTAAATACCGTATTAGCCCAGATTTTCTGAGCACCAAAATTTACCAGGTGTCCCACTAAAATGTGGTCATCACTTATATCGAAAATACCGTTGTCATTTGCATCTACGACTATCATTTCCAATTGCTCAAAATTACCGCTAGTATCGGGAAATGATTTGTTAATTATATAGAAATTGAGCTCAGGCTGTCGAATCATCTTCGGAACAACAGTTCCATCAGTATCTTTGATATTCAAATTTGATGTTATCTGTCCCTGATAAATAGTATCATTACTGGTGAAGATGATATCATATTGCCACGGGAAATAGCTGGCAGTAACAGAACTTGGTGTAATTGTGATTGGAGCATTCCCAACAAACCACCCTGATTTGCCCGGATCAAATGAAGCAATGCCGCTATCTCTAGCCACATCAATGAATACTCGCAAACCTTTAAAAACATCCGATACAACTTGGTTGGGATTAAAATGCCAATATTCATCATCGCCGGATATCGTTTCAACGATATTACCCATGATAAAATCATCTTTAGTCTCTTCGTACACTAAAGTTCTGTTATCAGTGATATCATAAATTTGAAAGCCTGTATTGGTATAAAGAATATCACGCGGGTGTTGCCAAGCAGGAAATAATGCCGATGCGTCAATGGTATCAACAATAAATGTTACCACATATTCATGACCATAATCCAAATTCTTTGTGGACACAATCTCAGGATAAAATTCTCCGGTACCCCAGGTATCTACTGTATCTGCTAACGATACTGTGGGTGGTAAATACCCTGCCGCCTTTTGATAGGGAGTTACAACTTGCACATTTTGCCCAACCAATCGAACATTCTCGTCCTCATCCAGGTCAATGATAATATTATTTTCGGCTGGTGCAATCTCCAGTTCCAAACCTTCTATTCCATGGTCATAAGCAACCAAACCATAATAATACGTACGTCCATTTTGCACATCTTCATCAATAAAATAGTGTTTAATCCCGGTGTCATTTCCAAGAAAAAATAGCTCACCATTAATTGGGGCAAAATCAGTAAATCCATTAATACCATTATTCAGATCGCATTGAAAAATGGGTTTTTTACCAATCGGATTACCAAAACCATCAAATAATTTTTCGGAATCAGAAAAACGTTTGTCAGTCGCTTTATAAAGCTTGTAGCCTTCGAAATCGTTTTCACCATTTAATAATGGTTCTCGAGTCATTTTATCGGCAACATTATCCCATGTTAAAATTATCCGACCATCCTCAGCAACAGCTTTAAGGGTTGGAGTTTTAGGTGGCTGAGCAAATCGATAATCACTTTCATAAATAAACTGGGTCACACGTTTTTTCTCAAATAATGCTGGAGCGGAATGTTCTGAAGAACTTAATCCGGCAAGATCATCATATGAATAGATATTAGCAATGGAAATTCTTTCAGTTCGGCCCTTGTAAAGTGGAAAAGGTGAGGCTGCAAAAATTACAATCCAGTTTCCATTTAGCCCGGTGTATTCTTCTAATTCACCGTCGTTTAACATTTCAAAAAAGAACTGGTCACCTCGGAAATTATATTCTTCCGTACTCCGTGGAGGATTTGGAAACATATGAAAGGAAGTCAAGCCAAGCATATCTGATTCTGATACATCAGTTAAAGCAAAATTTGGTTCTGATCCGATACCTGTTGCAAAATCAGGCTTATGATTACATTCGGTACCATCTGCATCGGGACCATAATAGTTTAATTCCCCTGGTCCAACACCATCTAGGCCAACATCATCCCCGGGATTTTCTCCATTATCATAAATTCCATTCCCATTAAGGTCGTTCCCATCCTGCCAGTCCTGATCTTCATCTGCATCCCAGTGTTCATGTAACTGGTCCTCGGACAAACCATAATAATCCAAAAACAGTGCCAAATCTTCTATTCCATCATAGGCACCAATTAATTCGACGGCCTCATTATCACGTTGTTCGTCGATTAGACCGTCCCCATCATTGTCAACGCCATCCCACGAAATACCAGGACTTTCTAAAAATGCGAGTCCACTGACGCCGGTTCTGACACCACCTCTACCAGTTTCATCCCTATCCCATAAATAAGCCATATCCAAATTGGAATTCCAGAATCCAACATCATCTCCGACACCATCATCGCCAATTCCTGAGTTTAAATAATAACCAAAGGCTGTTTTAAGAATATTGTAATCGGATATATTTGAAATACTATATTCAAAAAAAATCACATCACGAGCCTGCGGGTTATTCCATTGAAATCCCCTTTGCTCAATTCGAATTCCCAACCCTCCCCAGGGACGACCTAATTGAGTCGATACAGTTGGAAGAATATCACCAATATATTTCCCTGGACGCGGATAATATTTAACTGGCCCCTTATTTCCATCAAGAAATTCTTGATCTTGCGCATCATTTGCAACAAAATAAGTTTCAAGATCGGCATATTTTACCCCACGGCCAAATCGTCCATTCCATTCGCCTGACCATTTTTTATCAGACCCTTGGGATGGCCAGCCGCCTGGCGGCCATGATTCCGGGAGATTACTCATTGCCGGATACTCACTTAGTTCATCAAAATATCCAAAAACTGGCTGCACGGTATAATCGACGGTTCCTTCAAGATTAGTATCATGGCGAGGATTATAATAGCTAGAGGATTGTAAATAATATAGCGAATTAGGACTTGAATGATTTTGTAAATCAATTTCGCTATCGATCGGGATAGAATCACCATCTACATATATTTGAGCACCAATCATTACTGAAATAGCATCGACCATCTTCCGACCATTTATATTATTTGGCCATTTCGAAAATTGATCGAAACAACCGCTATACCAATTAGAAAGTCTAGTATTATTTAAAAAGTATAAATGGGTATTATTCCCGCTCATATATCCTCCCCTGGTTGCTGCCACATCGCTGGCGGGATCTTCGGGACCTTCATATGGAATCCCTTGTGCAGATAATTCATACCACCCCATGAAACTGAATAATAGCGCTGAGTATAAATACTGCTGTAGTTTTACTGATATCATTGTGTATAATTCCCTAGTAAATGAACTCAAGTCCAATTTTTACCATCCTTGGACTCTGATAGTAGGTTGGGTTTAAAATTGCTGTGTCATAGTCTATAAAGTCTCTTTGCAGAAGATATTTTTCACCCTCTTGCACTATTGTAGAACTCGGACTTCCTGTACTGGAGTACACATTCTCCGCATTGAGCCGGTCTAATAGATTATAGACCCTGAATGTCAGGCGCAATTTTGTCTGATTCTTACTTAACAGATTTATATAACCATTTACATCTACTTTATATGTACGGGGTTTGACAGAATTGTTCGGGTACAAATTCACCGTTGATAGGGCGCTAATCGCTATTGGCTCCCATGTATAGGGCGTGCCTGATCCATAATAGCCTAATAATGTTATTCCGTATTTGGTCATGTTATAACCAACGGATATATTAAATGTATGCCGTTGATCCCAGCTCATTGGGATCAATCTTTTTATCGGGTCCTGTTGCTGACCTTCCCGGTTAAAGGTTGAAGTTGGGCTATCAGCATTACCTTTTGTATACTGTAAAGTGTAATTAAGTCCTATTTGAAGCGGATTTTTTGAATATTCATATTTAATCTCCAATCCTCTTACATTACCATAGTCCTTATTGCTGTAAAGTCCATAATGTATCTGATTGTAGGTCGTTATAACCTTTGCTCCCAACAAATCATATATATCACGATAGAATATTGCTATCTCCATGGTCATTCTACGATTTAGTTCCTGCCATAACCCCACTTCATACTGTACTGTCTTTTGCGCTTTTATATTCGGATTACCCATTTTAGTATCATAATCTGTTGGACTAACCAAAAATGAATGGTTTTCGTATATCGCATAATAGGGTGGCATTTGAAAAAAATGTCCATAAGAAAATCGTAATAATGCAGCATTCCCTAATTGATATGCGATGCCAAATCGTGGACTGATTTGACTTTGGGGCTTTGCTGTCGGGAAAGTGGACATCCTTTCTTCATTTAGCAGAATATTCCCATCGGCATCAGTCACCACATTGCCATTTTCATCTACCAAAGGAAAATATAATTGATTTGCTGGGTTCCTCAACTGCGAAGGGTAGATTGCATTAGGATTGAAATAATCATAACGCAATCCCAAATTGATCACCATCAGATCAAACTCCATTTTATCCTGAAAGTAACCGGCAAACTCGATTGGTGCTGCATTGTATATATCTGAAAATATAGATGAATCAGACCTTATAACCGGGTCATAATATGGATAGATCGTCTTTTGCAATTCGGTGTCATATACCGAATTATTTTCCTCCGATGTACCAGCCCATTTGTTTTGTATCTGCGATTGCCGGCTATCGATATTATACTTGTAATACACAAGACCTGATTTTATACTATGATGCTTATGGACCTGCCAAGTAAAGCTATAATTGATATTATAGTTATTAATCCATCTTTCCGTATGGGTTTTACTATTTCCTCCAGTAGAAAACCCTGCGACACTTCTTGAGTAATTGGGGCTAACATACCTGGAATCATTGGGATCTTCATAAACATAATGTCCATAGTAACTGTCAGTATAGGCTATTTTAATATCCTGGAAAGCTCGCTTAGAGATGGTATGATTTAACTGCAATGCCGATAATCGTGAGACTGAGAAATCTCCTGTCCGACCATTAGGATTGTATTTATAATATTGACTATAATCATAACCTGACTTATTCTCTAAAGTCTGGGTGATGGCTAATCTGAATGTAGGCATTGGTTTGAATGTCAACTTACCGAATAAACTATAATTTTTATCAGAATTCATTAAAACTTTCTTACCATCACCGGTATTTTCGGAATACCATTGTGCTGAATCCATACTAGTGTAATCACTGAAATTATCGACTTCGAAACGATTAATACCAAAATAAGGGCCATCTTTATCTTCATACCGTCCATTTACAACAAAACTTATCTTGTTAGCTATGATGGGACCACGCAGAGAGATATTATATTCATCCCTGAATCCTATATCTTGTAGCAGATTATTCTTAATAAAAAGATCAGTATGTGATGTAAAAAAATACTCGCTATTTACTTTTAGTGTTCCATGCCAGCCAGCCATACCGTCTTTGGTTACAATATTAACGATACCGCTCATTGCATTACCATATTCCGCGTTAAAAGTACCCGTTATCACTTCTAGTTCCTCTACAACATCTATCTCGATGTTTACTGACTGTTCTTTTCGCCTAAAAACTTCATCAACCGCAATACCGTCGATTAAATAAGAAACTTCATCTGATCTTCCTCCACGAAAATGCCCTTTTACTACTCCTGCCTGTAGCTCAACAACATCATTGATATTTTCAACAGGTAAGATTTCCATATATTTCGAAGAAATATTGCGTGAAGAGCTTGTCTGATCCTTTTTAATGGATAGATTGTCTGCAACTACAGTAACAACGTCCCCTTGCACTGCCATAACTTCCATATTAACATCCAAAGGGTAAGTCCGATTTACTGAAATTCGTACTTCTTTTATCCGAATAATCCCATAGCCCATCATCTCAAATCTTACAGTGTAAAAACCAGGAGAAATATTATTTATAAAATATTCTCCTTGCTCGTCGCAGGCTGCGCCAAAGCTAGTGTTTTCAATTATTACGTTTGCCCCGGGCAGCGGCCGACCTGTGTTTTTATCAACAATTTTGCCGGCAATTTTTCCAGAGGTTTGCGAAAAGCCAATTGCTGTAATTAAATTAATTACTACACAGAACTTAAATAAATATCCTATGAGACTATTTTGCCTGAACCAATAATTAATATTTTTCAAACTTTGTCTCCCGGATTTGTACTGATGGTTCATTGAGCTGAGCACTTTATATTCCTTTTCAATGCGCAATAAATTTGTAAAACACAATTTCGCCAAAGCGCCTCGCATTAACTCCGGATAAATTAGCAACAGGAAACGTTACATAATCTGATTTTTCTAACCAAAATATTCACCATAGCCTTGATTAAATTTACCAAGGCTATGGTGTTTGATTATAAATCAGGTTTATTTCATATAAATCATTTTAATTACGTTACTATATTTTATTGATCCACTGCGCGCTTCGATATGACAGAAATATATTCCTGTACTTACCAATTTGCCGGAACCTGTTAAAGCATCCCATTTAACACTGTGAAAACCTGCTTTTTGTTGCCGGTGAACCAGAGTAACAATATGCTGTCCAAGTATATTAAAAATCGATAAGGTAACATCCGCATTAATACCCAAGTTGTAACTGATATTTGTCGTTGGGTTAAAGGGATTCGGATAGTTTTGATTAAGAGCAAACTTACTTGGAAAGGTTTCTGCATCGTCAACACTCACTGTTGGCACGTAGCCTCCTGTTAATGGACTACCCATATCCCCATTCAAACTCACAATTAACTGGGCATCCATAGTAAACGCCCCACCTTCGTAACCCAGTGGAGCACCGGTTACTAAGGTATCTGGTCCATTTCTTACAACACCTGCTGAACCTTTATGACCCCAATCGGTTGTTACTGTTGAGAAATCCGTCGCATAATCAAGATAAGTTGAAAAACCGTCATCGGTGGAACCATCATAGGCATCATCATTATTGTAAGCCATATTCCAAACAGTATCACCCACAGCGTCCAAAATCATTAATTCATCTCCCGAATTACTGAGTTGCATATTATCACTACTGGGACCGCCATATTCAATGATTCTGTCATCAGCTACACCATTAAAGTATTCTGCTTCAATTGTATCTTTACTTGAGGCGTACAGCAAGTACCCACCAGCTGGTATAATCACCGGATCTGTGGTCATTACCAGCCAATCATTGCCCCCCAGAGTGTGATGATCTTCATCTTTAATAGTCCAATTCCGAATATTTACAGCTTCCGTACCATAGTTGAATAATTCCACATATTCTCTTCCAGCATCAGTATCAGCCCCTAACGGATCGTTTAAAAATTCAGTAATAGCGACTTTTACATTCGAACGTAGTTTTCCGGATACCTGCGCATAATACCCAGCTAACGGACTCCCTGAATCACCATTTAAACTTAATCGCGCAAAATCATCCTCTGTAAATGCACCACCTTCATAACCAAGTACAGAATCAATAACCGTTGTATCTGCTCCCGTAGCCGTAGTATCTAGTCGCGCAATCCCAGCGTCAAAACCATCTCTGACAATACCTGGTGCAAGTTTGGTTCCCCAACGGGAAGGATGAGTTGTAAAGTCTGTATAATAACTTAAATAAGTACTAAATCCATCATCCCCTGTACCTACAGTATCCCATTGATCATCATTGGTGTAGGCTATAGCCCAGACTGTATCTCCAGCTGAATCAAGGAGCACTAATTCATCTCCCGAATTACTGAGTTGCATATTATCACTACTGGGACCACCATATTCAATGATTCGATCATCTGCAACACCGCCGAACCATTCTGTTTCAATTGTACTTTTTCCTGAAGCATATAATAGAAATTCACCCGAAGAAATTATTGTTGATGCTGTTGTGATCACTAAACTATCACTATCTTCATCTTTTAACACCCAATTCATTATGTCCACATCGGCATCACTATAATTAAAGAATTCAACATATTCTCTTCCACTATCACCATCATCTCCTAACGGATCGTTTACAAATTCGGTAATAGCAATCTGACCTATTGCAACTTGTATCATAGCTAATATTAATAACAATTTTATTATTCTCATCGATTGACCTCCACTATTTACTGTAAAAATGATGTATTTGAGTTGAACCGTGTTGCATATTTGGATTTACGCAGTATTCAGTTAACATATCTTTAGTGTCTAATACGATTCCACTGAGTTAATTCATCATTCAAATTAAGTTAATCTTCAATTTGATTTCCCAATAATAATAGTATATTACAGTTATTACATTTATAAATCAAGTAATTTTCCTATTTGTCAACAATTTACTATGTGTAAATTATATAATATATTTAATATTATGTCTATAAATCGTTGCAGGTATTTCATAAAGTTTACTATTAGTAATTATTGACTTTCTATAAACGAGTTCACCTAGCAATGATAATTGCGCTCCTTAGGCATTGATCATAAATTTGATATTTCCAAATAGCAATAGCCTACTAAACTTTTAACTGTCTCTATAAATTATAAATTTATCGGATATTGAGTGTGAATACTTTAATGCGGTTTCAAGCTCGACCACATATTCTAAGATTTGAGGTAACGCTTATGTGCGTCCGCTGGAGTACCTTGAGGACAGAAAATTTCCAACCATTTCAGTTCGATGGTTCTGCACCTTGCAGAACACCAGCAGGTTTACTATGCTGTATAATCTATTAATAGAATGGAGTTATTGAGCCGAAAGTTGCTCAATGGTAACCTTTATGTCTTCAAAAAGTCGTTGTCCATCTTTTTCAATAAATTCAGCTGTCAGTGTGGCTGGTTCGACAATCGTATCCACCGTTATTTTCATAAAGGTATGGGGATGCACATCATCCCACAAACAAAAAAACCCACGAATGTGGGTATATGTGGGCAGATTTCCCCGCCATGTAGAGCAATAACCCTTCTTGGAAAATATTCGACTTTCAAATCACGTGAATACGGCGATGAAATCACCAGGCGAGTCTACACCCTTCTTATTCTATATCATCACACCCAAAATGGTACGACAGTACTTGACAGTAGATTCCAGCATTCGACAGGATAAGTCAGGATAACCGGTATTTCGACTTCAAACCTTGGCTGTTTTTGAAATTATA
>Ga0066826_10000634_pt1 | contig 17636 bp, 13 predicted proteins | sample ETNtaG_12_FD_65496 | JGI IMG/M metagenome (GOLD analysis project Ga0066826, IMG submission 65496) | Marine microbial and viral communities from oxygen minimum zone, Eastern Pacific Ocean - ETNP201306SV49 | ecosystem: Environmental > Aquatic > Marine > Oceanic | place: Pacific Ocean: Eastern... | reverse complement strand
AATACCGACAGTGGTAATAACGATGAGTACAAGGCAGACATCGGGACAGGTATCACTGACATCGGTACCTATTATTACTCAAGTCGTTTCTCGATAGATGGAGGAGAGACCTATGCCTATGGCGGTTACTCATCCGCCAGTGGTGGCGTATGGGATGGAACTTCCAATGTCAATGGGGTACTGACGGTAACTGGCAATAACGCACCAGTGCTTACCGATATAGCCGATCAGACCATGACGGAGGACATCACTACCACCATATCGCTCGAAGCTACCGATGCTGACGGGGACAATCTGACCTTTACAGTGTCTGGCGGAAGTTCTGAGACCGTGCTTGCAAGCATTGATGGCACCACTCTCACACTGACCCCAGCTTCTGACTATAATATATCTGAGCAGATATCGTTCACGGTCACCGTGACCGATGCAAATGGAGCAACTGACTCTGACCAGTTCGCTGTGACTGTCACAGCAGTGAACGATGCTCCTATCATTTCTGAATTGACCGACCAAGAAGGTACGGAAGGGGTTGAACTAAATTTCACCATCACGGCCTCTGATGTGGATGGAGACCAACTATCATGGACATCCTCTAACCTACCTTCTGGCGCTACATTCACTGACAATGAAGATGGAACGTCTACATTCTCATGGACCCCAACCTACTTACAGGCTGGAGTCTATACGGACATATCATTCATTGTCGATGATGGTCAGGGAAGTCGAGCATCCATTAGAGTCACACCAGGTAGATCCCGTCTCAGATAGATGACAAAAAGATTCCTTCTTTTGTTCCTTGTGATCAATGGTTGGGTGACAGGTTCGAGTGACACTCTATCCATAAGCATTACCATTCAGGATGCTCTTAGTGTTGATACCGATATCATACCCAGTGAGTTCAATCTTCACCCCGCACATCCAAACCCATTCAATAATTCGGTAAAGTTGCGATTCGATGTTCCTGTCTATACGAAAGCACAAATGAGGATATATGACCTAAAGGGAAACACCATAAGAACTGGACCGATATTGACATTGGAACCAGGTCAGCATGCTTTCCAATGGGATGGGCAGGATGATATTGGAAAAAATATCTCTTCTGGCATATATTTGGTATTGATTAAAACTGCAAATGGTAGTTTTTCTCAAAAGATTTCATTACTAAAGTAAATGTATTACTTGGTTTTTAATGTAATGTCTCAACAGAATAGATAATATATTTCATATTCGGAGTATCAAATGAAACGAGTCATTCTTTTAATTATTTTCTTGACTGTTTCCAGTCATCTTTTTTCACAGAATCAATCCAATATGTATGTTCGTGGAGATATAAACGGTTGGGGAGATAATTCCATGACAAGGAATGATCTAGGAACCGACACTTGGGTTGTGACGATCACCGAATCTGAAACTGATGGCACATCGGAATTTAAATTTGCAGATACAGATGATTGGAGTGGGACTGACTGGTCTCGTGGAGCTGCTGTTACTATTGGTTCAAAAACCACTTGGTATGACCCAAACGGAGGTAATGGGAGCTTTTCTCAGACAAGTGGAAAATATTATACATTCACGATTAAAGATGTCGCTGATGATAATAATAGTGAGGGATATATCTTTGAATTCTCTCAAACACCTATCTCGATCAGTTCAGTATCTAATGTGGGAAATGGACTTGCATCCACCGCGTATACTGTTACCGTAGGATTATCTGGTACTCCAGATGCTAATGAGCGTGTCTATATCAGATATACAGCAGATAATTGGTCCTCATCCTCGGTCGTTGAAGGTGATCCTAGTAGCAATAGCATTGACATTGACATACCTGGACAATCTGCCGCTGCAACTGTGAAGTATTATGCATTCACCAGTATAGCCGGCATAAGTAACTCTGACGCTGACCTCGCCACCATATCATTTGATAATAACAGTGGTAATAACTACAGCTACTATGTTGAGAGTGGTAGTGCTACCATCTCAGGCAATGCAGGATTTCGCATGATGTCTACTCCTGTTGCTAGTGGAACCTATAGTGACCTCTTGGCAGAACTCTGGACCCAGGGCATGACCAACAGTGATGCACCAGAGGCCAGTGGGGATAATGTTTGGATTTGGACTGTGGGCGCGGGTGGCGCAGGTTCCTGGGCAGTTGTAAGCAATTTAGGCAATACCATGACAGCAGGTGCAGGTATTCTAGTTTTTGCTTTTGCAGATAACAATAATGATGGCACGGATGACCTTCCAGTAACCTTATCGGTCAGTGGTTCTGAAAGTAGTGGTGATGTTAGATATCCTGCTATAGGCAACATTGAGCAAAATAGATATGGTTTTGCAGGTAACCCCTATTATTCTACCATTGATTGGGATGACGTAGCTGAGTCTAATATAAGCGCCACAGTATATATTCATGATGATGCTAAAAGCGGAGGAGCTGGATACATTAGTTGGAATGGATCTTCTGGGGATGTGACCAATGGTCTCATTGCACCCTTTCAAGGGTTTGTGGTTACAGCCAGCGGTGGTGCCGGCTATATCACGATCCAAGAGGCAGATAAGTCAACCTCAGCCGGTAGTTTCTATCGTACGCTAGATGGAGATAATGAAGGCAGTAGTTACCTGGAGTTCTCTACTGCAGAGGGTGGCTATAGCAAGAGCTGGTTCTCTTTCAGAGAGGATGGCATCATAGGTGAAGATGATAGGGACGCGAACAAGTTGATGCCCATCATGGCCAGCAGTCGTTTGGTGTCCTTGACCCATAATGGAGATAATTCCCTGGATATAAATAATCTACCCTTCGATCAGGAAGGAACAGTGTCAGTGCCACTGGATGTCATGTCACTGATATTGGAGGATCAGAACTACGTTACAGGTACGGTAGAGGTGAACATGAGTTGGAACCTTGAGGATCTACCAGAGCACATTGAATTGACACTGGTGGATAACCTCACAGGTGAGATGGTCTACCTAGGTCAGGAGATGAGCCATACCTTTACCACGGAGCCCAAGGGAAGTTTTAGTGCGACCTACGATGATGCCGTGGCTATCTATCCATTGGTTGGAGAGGCACGCTTTGAGTTGCAGTTGTCCTATGGTGCCCTTGACAATGCTCCAGCGGAGGTAATGCCAATGGACTATGCCTTGAGCCCGGTCTATCCGAACCCATTCAACCCGAGTGCCACGGTTCGCTTTGATGTACCAGAGGTAAGCAGGGTTGAGCTTCAGGTCTATGATGTGACGGGAGCCTTGGTGGAGACACTATTGAATGATAGGATGACCCCAGGCCAACACCAGTATACCTGGAATCCACAGGGACTGGCCACAGGCACATATTTCTTGAGATTGAATACAGCAAACCAGACCTTCACTCAGAAGGTCACCTATGTTAAATAGGAGAGATGAGATGAAAAGTATTATGAGACAAGCCATTTTAGTAGCAATGACCATGAGTACTTGGCTGATGGCCCAAGGCATCACTCTGCCGGATGAACCATCACAGGCACCCATTGGGGGTCTTGGACTTCTAGCCGCTCTTGGCGGTGCAATGGCCTATAAGAAACTGAGAAAGAAATAATTTAGAGCACCATCCGTTCAGGCGCATATTCAGATCAATTCGTTGGTTCTGAATTTTGTATCTGATTGATGACCGTTATATCTCCGCTTTCTCCATCAATATCACAAACATACCAGTATCTACCACTTCCATCAACGGGCACTTGAATGGTCTCACCATCACATGTTGGACTGTTATATATCTGGATACTCCCACCAGATTCCTGGAAGCTTCCGCTCGATGAATATTGATATATGTAGTAGATATATGTACCACTGAACGACTGTTTGATCGTAATCGTCTCAGGACCATATCCATCTGTATCATCAACGTCCAGGGTTGCAAATGGTGCAAAATCAGCACTCCCTCTGCTGCTATAACTGATATGATGGGTCTGACCTTCGATCTCTGGAGTCTTCAGATGAGAGTCCAGATCATTGGGAGAAGATCCCCAATTCAGGACCATTCTGATCTCCCCTGGCTCTGGGAAGGGACTCAATGAAAAATTAAATGTAAATAAACTAGAAGAGTGATCTTCAGGTATCTCAAAGGAACCATCATACGGACAAAATGAATCGATCAATGCGGCCACTTGATACATTCCACCCTGTAAGGCAAGGTAGAAGTTATACTCGCCACTATCGTTGGTCATGACCGATGACTCACCAATGCTAACACTAACACCTTCCAGAACCGTACCATTGACCGCATTCGTTACTGTTCCACTAATGATCCCACCTACAACACGAATTGAGACTGATGCAACGTCCGATGCACCAACCCCATCTGCTGCTTTACAGGTCACATGATAGTAACCACTTTTATTTGGTGCTGTCCAAAGTGCAGTATCCCTGTCTGCCGATATATCACCACTGGAAGACTGCCACTCATAAGATAGTTTATCCTTATCACTATCCTGAGCCTCACAGACCAGAACAACCAAATCCCCTGATCTGGCAATTGAATCGCTTGCAGCGAGTGAGATAATCTCCACAGGGCCATTCTTCATCTCACATCCTGATAAGATCAAAAAAACTAGAAAAGTTAGATAAATATATTTAATGCGATTCATTCAACAGTTACATCGACCGTGGAGATATCCATACCATTGAACTGGTCTGTCACAGTACATGATATGGAATATTCTCCTAGTTCATCTGGCGCGATCCAGATTGCATTATCATCATTGTTCTCTGACACGATCTCGCCATATGCACAGGACCAACTATATTCTAGACTTTCATTTTTCATCATACTTGATTCATCATCATCACTTGCCTTGCATGTCAGGGTCACTATACTTCCAGATGGTGCAGGATTTGGATTTGCGATGATCGAACTGATCACAGGCTCATAATTATGTAGACAACTGGTGAAGGTCAAGATAAGAAAGATGGTCAATAAAATCAGATCGATCGATCGTGTTCTATATTTATATCTATTCATACCATTAAGATAAAACGATTTGATTCATGATAATCATATTTAATGCTAATACTCTAATAAGATAATTCAAATGACTGCCATCACACATAAAAACCCAGATCAATCAAATCCAAGGATTAAGGCAATGACGGAATAGACATCATTAACATCAACAGAATCATCATTGTTAAGGTCATATAAAAAATTGTAGTCCATATTCATTTGTATGTGATCTAAGATGAACAGAATATCCAATACATTCAATTGGCCATCATGGTCAACATCACCAATCTCATAACTCAGAGAAAAATCATTGAAGAACTCCCAAGCCAGATCACTAGCATTTATATCCATGTTCCCATATGCACCCGGCCAATCATGCCCACCATTTATGACCTTATATAGCCAAACCTCATTATCATTGGTCCCCTCTAGGTATTTTTCGGTCACGACATAACTGCCATCATTTTCATAGGTGTTAGGCAGAGTATCAAAAACAACCGAGTTACAGTTATTTATCTCTTTCCAGAATTGGATGGCAGGATCAACACCTAAATAGGGTCCCCAACCATCTACATCTTCCAAGTCTCCATACCACCATGATACGTTATCATTGGTACCATGAACCTCCAAAAGAGGCATTGGTCTTTCCGGTTCACAATTTTCAAAGATCCACTCCATCATGACACCTGCGATAGGTGCTACTGCTCTAAAGTAACTGGAAGCTTCACAAGCAAGTAAATAACTCAGGTCTCCCCCATTTGACATGCCGGTACTAAATGTATTGACCTCGCTTAAATTGTATTCAGACTGAAGATATTCAGCCAAGGCGACAACAAATCCAACATCATCAACCGTTTGATTCCAATGAAATGAATAGCCTACATTAAAAAATGTGTTTCCAAAGTCATCCACCAATCCTTGCGGATAACAAACTGCAAATCCATTTTGATCAGCGATCTCATTGATGCCTGAGTATCCCATAATACTTTCGGCAGAACTTGTGTATCCGTGAAAGACAAAGACCAGTGGTGATTCAGGCTCTATATCCTCAGGAATATATAGATGGTACTGCCTATCGATACCTCCATGATAAAAATCTTCTAGCACTGGCTGACCAAGAGAAAAACTAGCCAGAAAAATTATCATTGAGGTACGGAGCATAGCCTAATCTAATTATTTCTAAAATTATTATGAATATCGTAGAAGATCATTCCACCATAGATCAAAGAAAAAAGAGTTGATCACCATTATTGATCAATAGGATAAATTCTGGTACTCTATTATTTTTCTATCCAATAATTTTATAATAAATGGCGGGACAATGAAAAAACTCTATTTGATCTCTATTCCATTTTTTATTTACTCGTTCATTCTATCAAATGAGATCGAGAAAAATAAAATTTTAAACATCATGGTAGACCATAACTACGACCTTCGCGATAAAAACCATGATGAAATTGACGATTATTTTTACTTCCCATTCTCTTATAATGATGATAATGAAACAAAAACAGTGGCAAATATTCGAGAATTAAAAAAATTATTGAAAAAGTTAAACAAGGATCTTCCCCGCGATCATTCCCATAAGGATTGGAAAAAAATGAATGTTAAGATCTTGAATGATAACATAGCACTTGTCAATGCCATGTACTCTAGAATAGATAATAACGATGAGAACTATTTTACTGGTGCGGCCATGTACTCATTCAGGAAGGTCGATAATGTATGGAAGATATTTTCAATAACACCCTTCAAACCTTACAACTACTTTGAATTTGAATGAGTGATCTACAGAGATCATTGAAAGGGCCACATATTATTTTCATTTTAAAACAAAGATACGCATTCATACCTAGGTCACTGCCGATCATACTCTTATTGATCTGTTGCGCATCTCCCATCGATTATTTTGGAAATGAAGTAGACATCAATACAGATAGGATATTCCTAATCAAGATGAGAAAAGATAGGACTGACAAGGATCAGTACACATTGATCTTCGTTGAACAAAGAGGAGATCATTCAAAAAATACAAAAATGAAAAGGCAGAAGACCTTAGAACGCTATGTTGATCTCATTAAAAGTTTTTATGGTTACACTGAACATGATATCCTTGACGAAAGAGAAAGAGGTATTATTGAACCAAGGTATTACGTTACCGTAAAATTCAATTGACAATATATTAGATCCTAAAAATGCACATACTCACACCCCTGAAATGACAAGAGCTGAAATGAATTGGAAGATATTTCGATCAGTCCTTCCTCTGGTTGCCTTGGTCGCATTTGCATATTATACTAGATCTCTAAAACCTGACTATTCAAAGAAAGAGCCCATACTTATCACGGATTCTGATGAACTCATATGGAGATTCCAAATGAATGAGGGAACGGAATTAATAAATCAAATAGTGCAGTTTGAGGGCAAGATCACAGGATTTGACTCTTTACTCATCATAATGGACCATCGATTGATATGTGCTCCTGATTCTTCAGGCCACATCAAAGTGGATATTGGGGATTCAATTACATTGAAAGGAAGATGTTTGGGCTATGATGACCTCCTTGATGAATTAAGGCTCGATCATGTGGTGCAGGTCATGAACTGAACCAATAGGCCATTTTCACCATAAAGGTATTGACTGACTCAGAACCCAACAATTTATCCATTCCATCATCTAACTTAAGTTCATCATCCGTGACCTCATAATGGTCTCTCTGCTGCTGCCAGACCAAGAACAGTGATGATCCTGGTCTAAAATCCCACTTGAGTATGAAATTTGAACGCAATGAAAGAAAATTAAATCCCCGGATGTAGTCCCTTGATAGTAGAAAAGGCATGGCAGCACCATCACTCCCATCCGGATCGATCTCTAGTGTCTCAGTATCAAGTGTATCAATGCCATAATACTTGAAATCATACTTACCAGGGTAAAGAAATTCCTTTAGGCCCTCATAATCATAGTGCCCCAACTCTGGTTGTAAGAAGAATTGGAAAGATAATTTTGGTGATTGAATGAAACTTGCCTCAAATGTCAGTCCTCTAGAACTAGCACTAATGTCTGAGAATACATATCGTGCGCCGTTGGTCTCAGAGGCCAGTGGATCGGAGATGGTGGTGATGTATTGGTCCGTATCAAATTCATTATTCGTAAATATGTCGAGTTCAATCTTCCATTGAGGATTGGGTCTAAAATTAACGCCAGTTCTAAATGACCTATCGTATTCACCATCCTCTGCACTCCTATTGCCAATACGCAAGTATCCATTCATTTTTTTTCTTCTGTCTGTCCTAATACTGATGTTAAGGCGATCGTATATGGGAATGCTAGCAACGGGTCCTCCTCTTGTCAAATGGCGGTTAATACCACCAAACGACCTTCCATAATCCAATGACATGGAATACCAGTTATGGAAACGAATCCACAGGTCTGAATTAATTCCTGAACTTCCATCGCCCCAAGAATAATCCCAATCCTGCCAGGTACCAAAGCTCAATGATATGATCTGCCAATATTTTTTTGGAACAAAATCTTCATACTCAATTGAACTATTTAATTTTCTTAGATTTGCCGATCTCATATAGCCCAACTCATTCACATCGTAACCAGGAGAGGATTGTCCGAATGTGAGAGAGCCTTTGAGATTCTTGCCAGATATCTTTGTCAAACTTATCTCTGACCCCACTCCCGATAGACTTGTCAATGTACTGTCAACATTGATATCGTCACCAGGACTTTGAAAATAGTGACTTGAATTTCGTTGCATCTCAGTGATGATGTTTTGGTGCCCCTCTATGATAGACCTAGCGGTATAACCACTCAAGATCCAAGACGGATCTGGCAGGGCATATTCTAGATCAGCACCTATAACAAAGGCATCTTTCAGGAATGATGAATCCAAATACGCGGTCGATAGATCTTGTTTCCTATGTGTCATAAAGCTACCCAAGACAACCTTTCCACCTCTCATATCTTGCTTTAATCGCAATACGAGTGAGTTTGCAAGTGGTTCTATAGAGTGTGACCATTTTTGACCCAAAGAATCAATGTAGGACGCTTTCTCCTCCCTTGTTACCGCATCTAGAATACCTATTGAAAGACCACTTTTTGTCTTCCCACTAAGTTTAAGTGCAGTAAGGATATTTGTCTGTGATGGGTAATCCTCAAACTGACTCCCTCCATCGGTAACATATCCTCTAGGTTCTCTACCAATCCTGCGAGAATAAAATAGATTAGAATTACCAGATGAAAAGGAGCGAGTCCTTCCAAATTGGAAGATATCTGTACCCTCCAAGAAAAATGGACGCCGTTCCTCAAAAAATGTTTCAAATGCTGATAGATTCAAATTCGCTGGGTCTGCCTCCACCTGTCCAAAATCTGGATTTATGGTACCCGTCAAGGTAAAATTGGAACCGATCCCCACCTTGAGATCAACTCCCAAGTTTCCTGAGAGATCATTCTTCTCCCAATAGGGATCGTATTCAGAACCATCTTCTTGATAATTCTTTCCAGCAAAATAGGGTAAGATCTCAAGTCGTTTTTTTTGTTTGGGTAATTTAAGTCCTGTCAAATTTCCAAAATGAGATACAAAACCTTTGGTCTCCATCAAGATGGGTGCCCAAAAACTTTCCTCACCATAACGTGCTGTTCTTCGATAAAAGTTCAAACCCCAAACCTGATCATTCTCAGATGGATTGTACCTAAGTTGAGATAAGGGTATCTTCATTTCCGTGGACCAACCATCATCCAAAATAATTGATTTTGCCTCCCAAACCGCATCCCAAGAATCATCAGTCTCAGTATCATTATAGTGAAGCATGTCACGTATTGATCCACTTGGATTCACATGGAAACCAAAGCATGTTCTTCTATCAAAGTAACTATCAATTCCAATTGCGAACCAATCTGAGTATCCCCACCCATCTCTTCGAATTACCTGACGTGCTATTGAATCTGGGGAACTATCATATAAATATGCACCTACATATATATACTCATCGTCCATGGCCAGCCTGATCTCTGATCTATTCCTAGATGGAGCTCCTGGCTGTGGGTCTTTTTGAATAAAACCTGTTATTGGAGGGCCAGTGTTCCATATTGTCTCGTCCAATATCCCATCAATAGCAACATTACCATCCAACTTCAAGATCTCATATGATGGTCTCTCAGAGTCCACCGCCAAACAAAAAGAAAAAATTAGAATGGAAATAAATATGTTTTTCATTGTGATCATTTTAAGTATATAACCTTCCTAGTGATCATTTTCTCAAGTCCCTTTATCCTCAATAGATAACAACCTGAAGCAAATCTATTCTTAAAATCTATTGGAATTTTCAAATGACCAGTTCCTGTCAATTTAATGACCTTCGATACCATTATCTGTCCGGTCAATGAAATAAGATCCATTCTCAATTCATTAATTGGCTCATTGATGTAAAGGTCCAACTTTAGGTCTGAATTGAAAGGGTTGGGATATAGGTTTTGTAATTGAAAAGCATCAGCAACTAGCTCGCCATCCACATTCAATCCAGAATTTGATGATCCTGGTGTAGGGGTGAGATGCCCCCAATCGTCTTGACCATCTGAAATTCTACCGTATGAGATATCTTGCTCTTGAGTGGGAAAATTAATTGAATCCAATACAGTCTCACCATCTGGCAAGACAAGGCCCAAGAATTCTCCATTTGATGATAGTTTGAAATTTGTGTGCAGTTCACCCTGGTCCTGATCCTCATCACACCAGATCACTATATGACCTTGTGGTTCAATGATCGAGCCTGAGTCAGGGAACTGCCATTTGGTCAGATCATCTGACCTGTCAGTAAGAAAGCATCCTCTGAGATCAATGACCTCATTATCGGAATAATTATGAATCTCGACCCAATCTTCAAATTCACCGTTCTCGTCCATATTGATCGTCTCATTCTTTGCAAGTAATTCATTGATCACAACCGGCTGTTGATACACCTGTTCTATGACCTGGAATGTCTTAAAATCATAGACAGGAAATCTATCGCTTCCCTCTTCATTTCCTGCCACTACATACCAATAATAATTGCCCACATCCTCAACGATCACATCAGCGACCCATAGATCATGATCTTCCACACGTTCACTAAATAAATTTGGCTGGAAAGATGGGATACTGGAGTTCCATGACTGCTCTCCCTCTCTTGCATAAAAAAAATGGAAATTTATGGGATCTCCAAACATTGATATCCTAATTCTAACAGTGTCTCCTTGGATAATGATCCCGTTATCATTTTCTGCTTCGTATATGATCGGTACATTTCCATTGAAAACGACCTGATCATCCAAGGATGAAGCCCTATCTGAAAAGAACAGCAACATCCCCTGTTTGACATGATCGAATTCAAAATCATATCCATAACTATTTATAAAGTCATCCATTGAAAATCCATAGTCCAATACCCGATACTGGTCCTCCTCAGCGCTAGTATATAAAAAATCGACCATCTGGTTTAGATTTAACTCCAGACCACTAATATCCAATAACTGGTCTGAGTAGAACTGTAGAAAATGAGAGAAGAGATTCCTATATCGATCCTGAGAGAAGATATGTTCGACCAAAGGTCTACCGTCGTCATCCATGACTGCATAATCATATGGATCGATCGTGCTCCAGTCAATGTCAAACCAGTCAATGCTCAATGTGTTGTCATAGTCAAATGGGAGCCAGTGAATCAGATCATCGGATGGATCATGATAAAGGTAATAGTTGTTTCTTAAAAAACGGTGGTCATCCCACCCACCAACGATGATATTCATCGCAAAATATTGTAAGACCTCTTTGACATCTAGAACCAGATCAAGAGAATCTGGTGATTGATCAATTATTCTTATGAGGCGTGCTAGCTTTCCATAATCATATTCATCCTCATTTGTTTTGAGCTCATACGGTCTATGATCATCAAAGTATGGATGATAATCCTCAGGCTGATCTCCTCTATACGTGAGATCTGCAGGCCACAGGCACTTCCATAGATTCCCATTGTCGTTCTCATAATTCCTTGATAAAAAACTGTCATCTATGTGCTCCACAGAAACATATAGACCATAGTAACTCCCATTTATGTAGATCTCTGCATGTGCTGCTCTGCTGCTGGACATGCCAATCCGCTGAAACATGTCCCAACATAGTTTTGATCGGATGATCGATGGGTCATTGTGCTCACCATTCAGATTCAATTTTTCCAAACCATAAAAATCACGCCCTGACATGAAATGGTTAAAGTCTATCTTAAAGGATTTCTTTGCTGAGACACGTGATGTATTGCCCCTCAATCTAAAACCTATGGAATCAATTGTATCATCAATATGGGCATTTTGAAAATGGATCGATGCAGGATGTAGAGAGTCACTTTCAACATTTTCCCAATGGTACATCCATTCCAGATCATCCTCATCCAACGTAATATTGATCACTGCGATCTCTGAATCATCATAAACCTTCCAAGATTCATCAGCATATACAATACCTATAAAAAATAATATTCTATATATCATTGAGAAAACAAATGACCTCTTTTGGTCAAATAACGTTTATTTAACCAAAAGCAGTTTAGTATTTGAGGTTTTCTTTCCCGATCTAAATGAGACAATATAGACGCCAGAGGACAGGAGGATCCCACGTTCGGACCTTGAATCCCAAGAAAGATCATATTGCCCTTGATCGAAGAGACCATCCTTCAACGTCTTTACCAACTTGCCATTTATATCATAGATGTCCAACCGACCATAGGTTGCATTGGCCAGATTCAAATGGATCTGAACCCTCGCGTTGAATGGATTGGGAAAGGCCTCTATGATCTCATACTTACCAGGTGACAAGTCCTTCTCTTGGATATTTAGGTCCCACTGTTGATTTGAGTAGATGACCGCTGTCTTTCCTGCTATGGAGTATTCACCATAGTTTCCATCATCGGTAGCAAGATAATCGCCTGGACTCATTGCATCATACCATGTCCCCGCTGATAAAAAAGGAATATCGGTAACAGTTCTATCGTACTCTGAAAAATTTGCGATGACCACGACCTGGTCATTATTGTTGCCTTCCGTCTCATCCTTATAGCCATAGACGATCACCCTCTCCGCCTCATACTTCCATAGATCATAGAATGTCCCTCTATGAAATGCAGGATTTTTCTTACGGAACTTGGCAAGTCTTGTATAATGTTCAAGATGGGATTGACCTGAATCGGTCCCCAACTGCGACCAGTCAATGGGACGATACTGTAACTTTTCTTCATAATCACCATTGTTATTCGCATCGGTCCATCCGGTTTGGAGACCAAATTCCTGCCCCTGGAATACCATGGGAATACCCAATGATGTAAAAAGGATACTTGCATAAAATTTGTCACGTTGGCGTGCTTGTTCCACAGAATAATTATTGAAAACGACCATTTCCTGAATGATGGATTGCTCATCATGGCTGATCATATATTTTACTGCCTGTCTACGATCAGAATAAGCGCTACCCATATTGGAATACTCATGGAGATTGACCACCTGATTCATGAATGTCGATGCTGAGTTATATTGCCCATGGGCATCGTTCAATAGAATGTCATGAAAGCTATCATGCCACGATGAGGTGAGAGGGGTCACATCAATAAGCCAGGGGTCTGCTGGTAGATGCTCGGCGATCTGATAGATGGTTGGATCTGTGGCCTCAATGGATGCTGTCCATGCAGGTATACCAAGGTCAAGTTGGCTTAATTGCCAGCCTAGATATCTTGTTGCATCGTAACGAAAACCATCGATCCTATATTCATCGATCCAGATATGACTTACATGGTCAATATAGTCTATGGTGCGTGGATTGAAATGATCCAGATCCAACATTCCCCAGGTACCCTCTGTTTCATTTGGATTCAATTCATTTGATCGCTTGATGTATGGATTCAGATCATAATCCGGTTGTATCTCCCACAGTGGACTGGATGAGCGGATATGATTCCAAACCATATCAATTATGACCGCCATTCCTCTTGAGTGTGCCTCATCAACAAGCATCTTAAATTCCTCTGGGGATCCATAGCTAGACTCAAGAGCAGACATCAGTTCAGGGTCATATCCCCAGGAATGTGAACTAGGGAAATCTGTGATCGGCATAAGTTCAATTGCATTGATACCAACTGATCTGAGATGGTCAAGCCTTTCAATCACATCCTCGAACTTACCTTGCCCGCTTCCCTGTGCCGCAAAATCATCAACATGTAGCTCATAGATGATCAAAGTATCCAGACTTGGTCTTACATAGTCCACTGACTGCCACTGATAGTCATCCGCTGTTGACCCACCACCTGGACCTATCTCGATCCTTGTACGACCATTGGTAAGCCTTCTAGAAAGAGGGTCTACGATCCTAACTCCATTCAGAAATAGATATTCATATTCATATTGACCATCTGGAAGATCAAGATCGATCCACCATATGTCCTCAAGAACCGGGTCCTTCTTCATGAGCATGGCATCTGATTCCTCTCCTGATGAACCTGGAGAGGTCACAATAACCCTGACCACAGGCTGGTCTGGTGCGTAAATAGCTAGATACATAGTGTCGTCTATCCAATTAGGTCCCATTTTTACCTCTGCTGGGAGAGACTCCTCAATGATGTCTATTGCTCCAAAATCACAAACCGTGTGGAGCTGACCATCTATGGATGCCTCGACCCAAATTGGATCGTATAGCGACAATGCTGGTTCAAATGGTATGTAAAACACACCGTTCTCATCGACATGCGCTGATCCAGAGAGTGTGTCACCCCCCGTCCAATATTGAACAAGGTCGATCGTTCCATCAGTATAGATACCTGTGCTGAATCCAACCACCTCATCATTATCAGACAAATGCCTTGCAGGTTGAAAGAACAATGGATCGGTCACGTTTAGAATTGAATTGTTCCACCCATCATTCGTCATATTTGAATTTAGTGGATCAGGAGTCCATTCATAATTTGTACCAGAGTTATTATAGTGGAAATGTATCTTGTATATGTACTCCTCCCCAAGGCTAAGATCATATGTCCTCTCATAGCAACCCGTTTCTTCATTAAATACCATTTGGGACTCAGCGTCAGGACTTATTACCCCATCAGAATTAGGGCCCCAGTCATTCATACTTCCTGGTACGAATACCCTTACAAAATCATCATTGGGCGTTTCCACATATCTGAAGGTGACATCTAATGCAAGGCCATATCCCATCAGCGCTAGCCATACTATATATCTTGATCTATTCATTGGTATCTATGATCCTATCTATTAGGTGAGAATCGAATCGCCTGGCCTCCTCCTGATGGAAGTTCGATATTGTAGGTGTCACCTTTGTTGAAGACCATACTCTCTATGATCACCTCCTCAGGTTTTGTTTTCCATCCCCCATCCTTTGGATCCTTGTAAATAGTTGCATCATATTTCTTACCTGGCTCTAGGAATGACATATCTATTTCAATCGTCCGCGAATCCCCATTCGTGATGCTTCCAAGATACCAGTCCTCACTGTCACGGTCTTTCCTTACAGTCGTTATATACTTTCCTATCTCACCATTGAGTATCCTCGTCTCTTGCCAGTCCGTTGGGACATCCAAAATGAACTGGAACGCAGGATTCCCCTTATAATTCTCGGGAAGGTCTGCAGCCATCTGTACTGGCGCATAGATGACCACATAATGAGCAAGTTCTTTAGCGATCGTGCTGGGAATGTGATGTTTGGTATCTATGGTCCTATCATCCGGGCTCTTGTATCGATAATCCTTAAGGTTGAATATGCCAGAGGTATAGTCCATTGGTGAACTCAGCAATCTTGTAAAGGGCAATATGGTCGTATGATCTGGCTTGTTATTCACGTCAATGGGCATGAATCCATTGAACTCCTGCCCTCTCGCTCCTTCCCTGGATAACATATTAGGATAGGTACGCCTGATACCAGTATCCTTGATGGGCTCGTGTACAACAACACTGACCTCATACTTCGCAGCTGTCTCCAAGACCTTTCGAAAATGCTCCACCATATACTGACCATGATGCCATTCTTTCTGGACATTGCCATTCTCATCAATGCGTTTGATATTCTGACTACCGTCATTTACATATCCTGTCTTGACGACACGAATCCCATTACGATTACAATAGGCAAATGCGCTATCCAACTGATTCTCATAATTATCGATCTGCGTCCCTGTCTCATGATGACCAATGATCCGCATTGCATTCTTCCACGCATACTCTGCGATCAATTTGTTATCAAAATCTGGGTGCGGTTCATAGAAGCCAAAACTCTCACCCTCTCCGGTACAACACCAATTTTCATCCCATCCGGTATTCCATCCCTCCACCAATAATCCATCAAATCCATACTTTGCACCAAAATCAATGTACTCCAAGACACGTTCTGTCCTTGCTCCATGGTGAGGACCAGAGCCCCATGTAGACTGATTGGTCCCTATCATCTCCCACCATAGTCCGATGTACTTTCCAGGCTTGATCCAATCAGTATCTCCTAATTTATTTGGCTCATTCAGATTAAGGGTCAAAGTGGAAAGCGGAAGGTCTGCGGCACTCTCACCAATAATGAGCGTTCTCCATGGAGTATTCATTGGTGCCTGTGTCCGTACCTTCACCCCATCTGACCAAGGCATGAGATCACACTCCATATTCTTTGTTCCGTTTGCCTTTAATGTCATACTTGAATAGTTGGTCAAGTTTGCCTCATGAATTGCCACTGCAATACCATCCTCTCGTTGAATGGTAAATGGTGTCTGTACCGCTTCAGGGCCGATCCTGGGACCATTCAAATTCTCAACAAGTTCAGAAAATTTGTCTCTTGAGATCTCACTGATCAATGAATTTGCATATAAGAACTCATATCTGCGATATGCATAGGCAGGTATCCACCAAGATGGTGAGTCCTCAGCAAGATTGAACTCTGTCAATTCATCAAGAATATTAAAACTAGCAATTCCATCTTGCTCAGGAATCTCATACCTAAAGCCAACGCCATCATTGAAAACTTTAAAACGAAGGTTCATCTTATGGCTGTTTTCATTGGATATAAGCCTCACAAACAGTTCTTCGTGGTTATCAACGACTTCTTTTTGCTCCCCCCAAACCTGAGTCCATGTCTCCTTATGTGTTCTTGACTCCTTGTCGACGATCTTGACATTATCAACAAAATCAAATTGATCTGTCTTCATTCCAAGTATTGAATTCTCAATAATGACCTTATCATTCTTGAAAACAGAATAGGTGATCATTCCATCTTGATCTCTTACCTCAAGTGTTATCGAGTCATCAGGCGATCTGACATTGATCCATCTATCACCCATGCATGAAGTGAAGATCATTACGGTCAACATGGTTAAAATAGAGCTCAAAATACCTTTTAGTCTTATTTTCATGAAAATTCTTTCCCCTTTCCTCTTTAATACAATGTTCTAGTGATCATTCTACTCTGTCAACATAATAAATTGAAATATTCAAGGAATAAACCAACTAACTATATTAAAATTTATGATAATAATTAGACTACCAATCTAATTATATGTGGTCAATAAATCAGTTAGTTATATACAATGATAAGACATCCGCAACATATCTGTAAGACAATCATAGCATTGATCTGCTTCTATG
>Ga0066826_10000620_pt1 | contig 17786 bp, 18 predicted proteins | sample ETNtaG_12_FD_65496 | JGI IMG/M metagenome (GOLD analysis project Ga0066826, IMG submission 65496) | Marine microbial and viral communities from oxygen minimum zone, Eastern Pacific Ocean - ETNP201306SV49 | ecosystem: Environmental > Aquatic > Marine > Oceanic | place: Pacific Ocean: Eastern... | reverse complement strand
AGTGTTATTGGGCGCAACGGGGTGGGGAAATCGACCCTGCTGATGACTATCATGGGGCACACTGATCTGCACAGTGGTTCTGTGTACGTAAATGGGAAGGAAATCACTGCTGCCAAGCCCTATCAACGTGTTTGGAACGGGCTGGGGCTGGTGCCACAGGAGCGGGTCATATTTCCCTCGCTGACTGTGGATGAAAATCTGGCGGTTGCGGTACGCGCCGGCCCTTGGACGAGTGAACGCGCATATTCGATCTTTCCACAACTCGATGCTCGCCGACAACACCTTGGCAACCAGTTGTCAGGTGGAGAGCAGCAGATGTTGGCGATAGGGCGGGCACTGGTCGGAAATCCAAACGTGTTGTTGATGGACGAGCCCTCAGAAGGTCTGGCACCGGTCATTGTTGAAGAGTTGCAGTCAGTTATAAATCTTTTGCGCGAGGAATCGTCGATGACGATTGTTTTGGTGGAACAGAATAGTCGAGTGGCGCTGGAATTTTCTGAGCGTTGTATTGTTATGAATCGCGGCCGGATTGTTCGAGATGGAAGCAGTGAGACCCTCAGGCAGGATCAGGCTCTGCTTGAGCGTTTGATCGGAGTGGATAGTAGTATGCTGTGATCTATGCCGAAAGGTATTTGAGTTTGAGCGTAGGCTGAATCGATTCGGTCAGCCCTCTAGTTGAGCATAGATCCGTTTATCGAATAGTCTGTTGAAACAAGCCGCATCGGAAATATTCTCCACCATCAGGACAGCTGCGACGTAGTGGTCGGGTCGCAACAAAATGTCAGAGCCGGGCGCATCGGCAAAGGCTCGTTCTATTTCACCATCTAGATCCCGTGCTTCGGCGATGCCCGAGTCCTTGGTTGCCATAAAAGTACCTGGGGTGATCCAAAGCCAGTTGATCGCGGCGTTTAGGCCCAGATAACATTGCGGCAGTCGATCGGGCTTGTCAGTAGGGTTTCCAAAGAGAAAGGCAAGTGAAGCGATTCCCTATCAAGTCATCGAGCAGTGTGATGGAGCGGTCGGGCAGTTCTAATCGTGGTTGTATAAACAAACGGCGCAGTGTGGCTTCTAGACGAGGTTGCTGGAAGGCATTTCTGCGCGGGTAGCCGAATTCACGGGTCTGGGGCTCAACTTTGGCAAAACACCGACCCGTGGCTGTGAAGTACCAGGAGCCGTAGTCCTGAGCGACGTCGTCCAGTACTTCTTTGATCAGACCGACTGATTGGACTGTTCTCAGGGCCTCATCGTCAATGGATACGGCCCGTGGTTGTGAGACAGTCGACTCGTGTTGCTCGACCAGCAGTGTTTTTATGCCGTCTTGTCCAAGCAGATTTGTTGTGATCAGACCGGTCGGACCAGCACCGACCACCACTACTTGATAATGTGTATCTTGAGTTCCAGGCACTTTTGCCTGAGCCACGCACTTCCGAGAAAGAAAGATCAGCCTTTTCGAGCGCCAGCCTAATCAATCGATTCTGCTTCAATAGGATTCTTAAGGATGCCGATTTTGCTGATTTCAACTTCAACAACATCACCTGGCTTCATGAAGACCTGGGGATCGCGTTTAAAGCCGACACCGCCCGGAGTTCCACTGACGATCACATCACCTGGCTCAAGGCGCGTAAACCGGGAGATATAGTTGATAAGAACGGGAATCGTAAATATCAAAAGATCGGTTGTCGCATGTTGCATGACTTCGCCGTTGAGGCGTGTGGTCAGGGTAAGGGTGCTTGGATCGGGTATCTCGTCGGTGGTGACGAGCCACGGGCCGAATGGGCCGGTATGGCGAAAATTCTTACCCGGCGTGAACTGGCTGGTGTGTCGCTGCCAGTCTCTAACGGATCCATCGTTGTAGCAGGAATAGCCTGCGACATGTTCCAGCGCTTTGTCTTCAGGGATTTTCCAACCACCAGAGCCAATGACTACGGCGAGTTCCCCTTCGTAATCGAAACTGGTTGATTCCGCTGGCCGCCACATGGCTTCACCATCACCAATCTGGCTATTGGCAAACCGGGTAAACAGGGTAGGAAATTCAACTTCAGGACGTCCAGTTTCTTTCCGATGGCTCTCATAATTAAGACCCACACAGATTATTTTGTCGGGGTTGGTAATGGGAGGTAGAAGCTGGACATCGCTCAGCTCGACCCGTGGTGCGGTGTCGGCACTGCTTGAAATCAGCTTGGGATAGTCATCACCGATCAGAGACTTAAGATCGGGATGTGTACTGCCCAGCGTTTGTCCAATGTCGGTAATTGTATCGTTATCGACAAACCCATAACTCTGTTTCCCTGATCGGGCGAATGTGACTAGCTTCATAAGATTCTCCTAGCTGCGAAGGTAACCGGATCCCCACAAGTTCAGTGCCTTTTCACCATGTGGCCAGATGCGCACCTGGCGTTCGGAGGTCAGCTGTTCCAGTTCAGCCGAGATCTCCACCCAGTTACCGTCGGGATCGTTTATCATAAAAAAAGATTATTGCCTGGGCCATGTCGTCCAGGTCCCCAGACGATTTTGACATCCAGATCGGCCAAGTGATCTGCCCAATCCCGGATGAGGCTCCATTCTCCGGCTTCGTAGGCATGATGGTCCAGTCGTTTTTCGCTGGCTTTGAAAAAGGCAAAGCTATGGTGTTCATCATCGCTGTTTAGAAAACAGGCACGAAGATCACCAGTTTCATCCTCAACGCGGTCTGTAATGGCAAACCCCAGTTGTCCTGCATAGAAATCGAGTATCGGAGCCATCTCGTCTGTAGCCACAACGAGGTGTTGTAGCCGCGCCGGCATCGCGGAGTTATTTGAAATAGCGGTAGAACGACCAAACACCAGTCGATTGTTTTCAGGATCCGTCAGTGAAAATGCATGATCAGAAAACAAGGGACTTGGTGACTCATCCAGGGTGATGCCGGCACTTTCCAGGCTACGGCGAAGCTGTGTCAGGCCTGCATCGGAGTCGAATCCATAGGCACCGAATCCCAGTTTGCGTGAGGAACCACTTCCAATCAGCAGCTTCCTTTCCGCACCTTCAACCATAATCAGTGACCCCTGGATCGTTTGGGTCATGCGCAGGGTTTCGCAGTAGAAGTTAGCCAGATTGCTCGGATCGTCTGATTCGAGCATTACATGGTCGAGCCGGGCCGGGTTATCTTGCCAATGAATAGTCACGAGTTGCAGGACTGATGATTATGTCCTTGTTGATCCCGCCCAGCGTTCAAACAGGTCTTCGGGTAGTTCAATGTCAAACTGATCGAGTACTCGATTTACAGTCTGATTTATCAGGTCGTCAATTGTAGCTGGCCGATGATAGAAGGCGGGCATAGCGGGAAGAAGTGTTGCACCAATTTCGATCGAACGAGTCATCAACTGTGTATGGCCCAGGTGTAACGGTGTCTCCCGAAGAACCAGGACTAGTTTTCGTTGTTCTTTGAGAACCACATCAGCAGCACGCACAAGCAGATTATCTGCATAGCTGTTGGCAATGCCGGAAAGCGTCTTTATCGAGCACGGGATAACGGCCATGCCGGACGTTTGGTAAGAACCAGACGAGACGCTGGCGGCGATATCATGATCTGGAAACACCTCGTCCGCCAGTTGCTCCACCTGATCCAGTTTATAGTCTGTTTCCAGCACTATTGTACGCTTGGCAGCTTTGCTGATGATTAGGTGGGTGTCGATTTCCGTCAGTGTCTGAAGAATCTCAAGCAAGCGGATGCCATAGATCGCGCCACTGGCGCCGGAGATTCCAACGATAAGGCGTTGTTTCATCCCCTGACGAGTCCGATTCTGGCCTTTGGCCTGGCTTGATCGTTGGCGGCTTCGGTCAAGCGAGTCTGTTCCTGTGAGGCCTGGATCCCAGCATGGTGCTGGGTATGGCGCACATCCAGACGGATACGGTCCTTGAGCGACGGTCCACCGCTGTGCCGGTGGCTAGCGCTAACATCATGTCGGATCCGCTCTTTGAGCGAGGGGCGGGTCGCGTGTGCGACGGTCATCCTGATATCGGCTGCGATTCGCTCTTTCAACGGCAGGCTCTTTGCTCGGGGTTGCTCAATTTCCGGTACCTGGATCGAATAGTCGCCGATGTCAACTGGTTTGTAGTTGGCTCTGTCGTATTCAGTGGTGTGTGGATAAGGTCGGCAACAATCGAAACCGACCTTCGTGCCGAGGTAGTCCGGAAAAGTGGGATTCAGGCCGTGACCGAAGCTGTTTTCTATGGTGACGATACCGGTATTCGCGTTTAGACGCGTAGCCATAGCCCATTCGACGTCGGATGAGTTGCGAATATCGACATCTTCATCAACGACAGTGACCATCTTCAGTGGCGGAAAGGCGCTGAAGGTGGCCATGACCGCCTGTTTAGACCAGCCGGCACGTTGCTGTTCGATTTGAACGACAGCGTGGTAGAACCCGCATCCGCCATGGCTAAAGTAGACATCCCGGGTCCCGGGAACCTGACGTTGCAGGGTCGCCAGCACATTGGCTTCTCCCAGCAGTCCAACGGAATTCCATACTTCGCTGCCGGATAAGATGGTCTGGAATACAGGATTGGGCCGTGCATGAATGGCACGGACATGCACAACTGGTCGAGGCTCACGACTTGCGTAGTAGCCAGTAACTTCTGCAAAGGGACCTTCATCACCGAGCTCGCCTGGAATCATTTCGCATTCCAGCGCGTACATGGCATTGGCCACGATGTGTACCGGTAGGGTGCGGCCGTGTACCAGTTCGAGCGCGGCACCATGAAACTCGCTTGCAATCCCAAGTTCGTCCGTGTCCGGCGGCGCAGCTTCGGCCGGCGTAGCAGCTGCAAAATGGAGACCTGGGCCAACACCACAATTCAGGGAGAATGTTAAGGATTCATTCCTCTGCTTTGCTTTTTCTAGGTACAGACCCAAATGCCGGCCTGCATCGATGTTGATGTGAAGGGTATCTTTGTTGACAACCATGAACCTTTGAATAGAAGCGTTTCGCACACCGGTTTCTGGGTCCCGCGCGATGACAACCGCCGCGTCAAAATATGGTCCTCCATCTTTTATAGCGTGAATGGGTATAGGCAGAGTCGATAGATCCAGTGGGTACGTGCCCCCGTCAAAAATCGGCCCGTGTTCGACCATGACTGGGGGTACAGGATTTTTTTGCCAGTTCTGTATACAGCCACTGACAAAGCCCGCCAGGGTGGCCTCTTCCTGCGCCATCAGTTGTGCCAGTAATTCTCTTGACCAGTACAGGCCCGTGAACACGGGCACGTCGTAACCTTTTACCTTTTCGAACAGCACCGCGCGCGGTGTCGATTCGAAGTGGGCAGCGATGCCGGCAAGGTCAAATTTTGGGTCAACCTCTGTGGTCACGCGGGTTAGTCGGCCACATGAGTCGAGGTGGTCAATGATGGTTCTTAGATCAGCTAGATGATTGGCGGTCATGTCTATACCTCGGCGATGGTCTACAGGGTGGCTAGAGAGCGATGACGCACTCACCCAGTCGGGCCCGAGCTTCCCACTTTGACTTTGATGACATCAGGATAAGTATAAAGACGCAGTAAATCAAGATAGTTACGTTACAGACTGTAACTAGATTCTTGATCTGTGCCAGCACGATCTTTGAATGAATACAAATCAGCTATTTAGGGAGAAAAAAAATGACTTTGCGTTAAGACCGAGTATTTTCGACTGCTCGTCAGGGGAAATACTCGCGGCTGAACGTATCAGTGCGCCCATATCCTGTTCACCGAGGGGAAAAGGGTAGTCCGTGCCGAACATCACGCGCTCCTCACCCATGACGTCGATCAGCAAACGTAGCGCAGCTTCGTCAAAAACGGCCGAATCGACACTGAACCGGGATACGTAGCTCGACGGGAGATTAGGGCATTTTTCGCGAACAATATCGCGCTGACGCCAGGCATTGTCTACTCGGCCGAGCAAAAATACAAAACTACCACCGCCGTGCGCGAAGCACAGTTTGAGAGATTCTGGAAGTCGCTCAAAGGCACCGGAAAGAATCAGGTACAGTATGGAAAGTTGAGTCTCCGCCGGCATCGCGACCAGCCACTGCATCATGTAGCGATCCATTCTTTCCCGACCCAGCATGTCCCAGGGGTGGACCAGTACAGGCGCATCGATACTGGCACAATGCTGAAGAAAGGTAATGAGCCCTTCGTCGTCAAGATCCCGGTCAGCAACATGATTGCCAATTTGGACTCCACGGTGACCGTGGGCGATTGCGCGTTCGAGTTCGCGGCAGGACGCATCGGTATCCTGCAGGGGTACCTGAGCGAGTGCGGTGATGCGCCCGTTTGATCGAGCACACATCTCTAGCGCCAGATCGTTGAACAAGCGGGCACAATCTTCAGCTTCACTAAGCTTGCGCTGATAGGCAAAGAGCAACGGGGTCACACACATGATCTGATGGTGAACACCGTCACGGTCCATCTCTTCGAGTCGTTTACTGATATCCCAACAGGCAGAGTACACGGGTCTGTATTCACGTTCGCCCAGCATCAGCATACCGCGATCGTGATCGAGCCGTCTCAGCCAGGGCCAGTCTGGAGTTCCAAACCGGGTTGCCAGATCCGGCCAGGTCTCCGGCAGAAAGTGACTGTGGATATCGATGGTCTCCATGAACAAACCTCAGACAACGGCCCATCCAGCTGGTGGTTCTTGGCCCGGGTGAATCGCCCCACAGTGGGGACAGCATCTGTGCGGTTCGTTTTCATAAAAAGCGTCAAACAATGGCGGGAGGTCCGCGACGATGTCCTTGATCTCTACTTCCACTCGATGTACCAGTTGGCCACAGTCGAAGCAGAACCACTCGAAGCCGTCTTTCATCCCGGAATGCCGGGCACCTTCAACCACCAGGCCGATCGAATCGACGACGGGCCGTTGAGGAGAATGGCGAACATGCGCAGGTAGAAAGAAAACCTCACCTTCGCGTATGGGTATATCGTAAATCTCTCCGTTTTCGGCAATTTTTAATAGCATGTCCCCGGCATATTGGTAGAAGAACTCTTCTGCCGGGTCATCGTGGAAGTCAACGCGTTGATTGGGGCCGCCGACCACCATCACCACCATGTCGGACTGCTCGTCGAATAGATGTTTATTTGCAACTGGAGGCTTGAGCAGGTGCTGATGCCGTCGTATCCAGTCCTCGAAATTAAACGCTGCGCGCTGCGTCATAAAAGTACCCCGGTGGTCTACTGGATTTAAGAGTAGGTCGTGTTAGGTCCATTGTAATCAACAATTGGTGTGGACTCATAATTCATGCCGTGGCGCCCATATTGTTTTATCTGGGGCACAAGAACACAGCATCAGCGTGAGAGTTGGCCAGTTGGACTATTCTTGGTGAAAAAGAATCAGCTGAGGCGACCTGTTACAACCTGCCCAGATTTAACCACACAAGCCGGTTGCGGTGCGCCGATGGGGTAACACAACTCAGTGGGTTCCGCGGCGTTCCAGAGCGCGAAATCAGCCCGTTTTGCCGGTTCCAGTGTACCTCTGTCGTGGAGTACCCCAAGCGCCCGAGCGGCTGCAACAGTGACGCCTCGCAAAGCTTCTTCGGGCGTCAGTGCGAAAAATATGCACGCCATGTTCAGTGCCAGAAAAATAGACTCCATGGGCGAGCTTCCCGGGTTCATATCGGTTGCAACAGCTATATCCACACCGCACTCACGAAACGCCTTGACTGGTGGTCGTGTGGTTTCGCCAAGATAGTAAAAAGCCCCAGGGAGCAGCACCGCTACGGTGCCGGCAGCGGCAAGTTTTTTTGCGACATCCGCGTTGGTGTATTCGAGATGGTCAGCAGATAACGCAGCAAATTCAGCAGCGAGGCTGGCACCGCCGGAATCGGACAGCTGATCGGCGTGTAGCCTGACCGGCAAACCCAAGTCAGATGCAGCAGTGAACACCCTGCGGGTCTGCACATTACTGAATGCAATCGTTTCACAAAACGCGTCGACGCTGTCGATCAGGGATTCTGAAGCAATAGCTGGTAGCATATGCTGACATACGTGGTCAATATAGTTGTCAGGCTGGCCGGAGTATTCGGGCGGCAACGCGTGAGCACCCAGGAAGGTTTTGTGAACACAGAGCGGTAGGTCGTGTTCGAGGCGCTGTGCGATTCTCAACATCTTCGACTCAGTACCGGTATCGAGCCCATAACCACTTTTGATCTCTACGGTCGTGATACCCTGACTGATCATTCGTTGAAGCCGTTCTCGCGCGGCATCAAACAGAGCATCTTCGGCTTCATTTCGGGTTGCTTGAACGGTCGACTGAATGCCACCTCCCGCTGCAGCAATATCTGCATATGACGTGCCGGTCAGTCGCAGTTCGAATTCGCGTGCTCGATTGCCACCATAGATAAGATGAGTATGGCAGTCGATAAGACCCGGTGTAATCAGGCGTCCGCCACAATCAATTCTTCTGCAATCAAGGTGTCCAGCAATCGGTTGGACAGTGTCAGCAGTCCCAATATCCTGGATGTGTTCTCCAGCAACGACAATAAATCCGTGTTCAATTAGGCCGTAAGGTCCGGTTCCGGTTTGCATGGTGGCAATCCGGGCGTTTTCCCAGATGGTTGTGTGGTTCGACATAATTGGGCGTTTGTGTTTTGAGGCTCTTCAGCTGCGTAGTCTGACAACCAGCTCAATTTCAACAGGCGCGCTGCGTGGTAACTGAGCAACCCCAACAGCCGAACGAGCATGGGTTCCAGCATCACCAAATATCTCGACCAGTAGATTCGATGCGGCATCGATTACCGCGGGCTGCTCATGAAAATCTTTCGCCGACGCCACATAACCAACTAGTTTTACCACGCGCTCAATGCGGTCGAGGCTGCCACTGGTCTTCTCGAGTACGGCCAGGCCATTCAGAATGCAGGCTCGAGCACAGGATTTGCCCTCTGTCACGCTCACGTGTTCACCAAGCCGGCCACTGTAAACAAGGCTGTTCGAACCACCGAGCCAGGGCAGTTGCCCGGAGACCCAAGCTAAACCATTATCGATCACGACCGCGCTGTAGCTGAATGCAGGCTCCCGCGGAGCCGGCAATTCGATACCAAGCGCCTGAAGGCGGTTTGACAGTATGTCCATGGTGGCATTTTAGCGTTGGCAGCACGATTCGCCAGAGTTCGTCGTTGTCTATACTTAGCCAGAATCAGACTGAAGGATCGCCTAGATCCAGGAGTTCGTATACAGATGGCTGGTTTCAGAGCTATTCATCGCGTGCGGTGTGAGCAGATTTGGCTGGACGATGGCTGGGCTCGAGAGCAGTTGGTAGAGATTACGGCAGAAGGGTTGATAGCTGGTGTCGGTCCTGCTGGTGAAGCGGCGGTAGATTTGGTGCTCACCGGACCTGTGATTCCAGGGATGCCTAACCTCCATTCCCATTCGCACCAGAGGGTGCTGGCAGGGTTGACCGAAACCCGCACGCCAGGGAAAGACGATTTCTGGGGCTGGCGTGATCTGATGTATCGGGCAAACAGGGCCATAACACCGGATGATCTCGAGTCGATTGCCAGATGTGTATTTATTGAGATGGTCAAACAGGGGTACACCGTGGTGGCAGAATTTCACTATCTGCACCATGCGCCAGGAGGCGACCGATACGCACAAACGGATGAAATGAGCCAGCGATTGTGGTTCGCCGCGGAAGATGCAGGTATTTCGCTGGTGTTGTTGCCGGTGCTTTATACCTACGGGGGATTCGGTCAACAGCCCCTGAAAGGTGCACAGAAACGGTTTTACAACACGCTGGAAGACTATCTGATATTGTTGGATAAGGTCCGGAAGTCTGCAGACGGTGCAGGAAACCGGGGCTACGGGCTAGCAGCGCATTCACTTCGGGCCGTGGCGCCGGAGCAACTGGCGACGCTCGACCGAATATCGCGCGCAGATCACTCTGCTATACCCTTTCATATTCATGTTGCCGAACAGCTTAATGAAGTGGATGAATGTATCGCATTGCTGGGTGCCCGGCCTGTTGAGTGGTTGTGTCGGGAGATTGATGTCGATCATCGTTGGTGTTTTATTCACGCGACACACGTGAGTGGTTCGGAACTTGAGGTGATGGCAGAAAGCGGCGTTGTTGTTGGCCTGTGTCCCACGACTGAAGCAAATCTGGGTGATGGCTTGTTTCCTGCAACCGAGTTCGTGGCGTTAGGTGGGAGGTTTGGAATCGGTTCGGACTCGCAGGTTTGTAGCAACCCGGCAAGAGAGTTCCAGCTTCTGGAATATGGACAACGTTTGAAATACCACCGACGTGCGCTGGTGATGGATTCTGACGAACGACATAATGGTAATGCGCTTGTACACCGCGCAGTTGCGGGGGGTGGTCAGGCCTGTGGTCGATCACTGACGGGAATTGCTGTGGGTGCGCCGGCTGATCTGATCGAGCTTGATCCGGATTCCCCCAGACTGGCCCTACGCAGTGCGGATGAAGCGTTGGACAGCTGGATATTTTCGGCTTCGGATAACAGCATTCGTACGGTTATTGCCATGGGTCGGGAGGTTGTGACAGAAGGCCGGCATACTGGTGAGACTGTTGCGACAGAACAATTCCTAAATACTCTTAAACGATTAACTGACAGATCAACCCCATGACCACACTAGAACTTGACCGGGCCCGGATCACCCTGACAGCGGCCCGGCAAATTATTGCTGGGCCAGTAGAAATCGAGCTACCAAAGGATGCCTGGCTGACTGCTGAACGCAGCCGGGCTAATATTCAAGATGCTTTATCGGCTGATGTTGTCGCCTATGGCGTTAACACCGGGTTTGGCAAGCTTGCCAAGACCCGTGTCGATGCCGATCAGTTGTCCGAGCTACAGCAGAACCTGGTCCGTTCGCATGCGGCAGGCGTTGGGGCTCCTTTGAAGCCCGGGGTTGTCCGGTTGGTGCTTTGTCTCAAAATCGTCAGCCTGGCGCAAGGGTATTCCGGGGTCAGGCCCGAACTGATTGATAGGCTGATAGTTATGTCGGCTAATGACATGATGCCGGTCATACCCGAAAAAGGTTCGGTGGGCGCTTCGGGTGATCTCGCGCCTCTGGCTCACCTGGCACTGACGCTGATGGGTGAGGGGCAGGTTTTTTTCCAAGGCTCGATCGTGTCGACGGTCCAGGCACTCAATACTATTGAGCTCAAGCCATTGAAACTAGTGGCCAAAGAGGGTCTGGCATTACTGAATGGAACCCAAGTGTCGACAGCATTAGCATTGGATGCTGTACTGACAGCGGAGCGTAATCTCGCCAACGCAATTATGATGGGCGCGATCTCGGTCGATGCGGCCCTGGGCAGTTACATACCGTTCGATAAACGGATTCACCAGGTTGGGTTGCATCGTGGGCAGCAGAAAGTGGCAGCTATATTCAGAGACCTGCTCGATAGCAGTGAAATCAATCATTCCCATGCTCAGTGCGATCGGGTACAGGATCCCTACAGCTTACGTTGCCAGCCCCAGGTATTGGGGGCATGTTTAGATCAGTTGCAGCATGCAGCTGAAATATGCCTTCGAGAGTCCGCCTCTGTCTCAGATAATCCCCTCATTATGCCAGACACAGGAGAAATTCTTTCTGGTGGTAACTTTCACGCAGAGTCGGTCGCATTCGCTGCCGATAATATGGCGCTGGCCATCGCCGAGATCGGGTCGTTGTCTGAACGGCGAATTGCGATGCTGATTGATTCGAGTATCAGTGAGTTGCCTCCATTTCTGGTAGATGATGCTGGGCTTAATTCAGGGTTTATGGTTGCCCACGTAACTGCGGCGTCACTTGCGTCAGAAAACAAATGCCTCGCACATCCCGCATCCGTTGACAGTCTGCCGACGTCGGCAAACCAAGAAGACCATGTCAGCATGGCTACTTTTGCTGCCCGGCGACTCGCTGATATGAATGACAATACACAATCAATACTTGCTGTGGAATATCTGGCTGCGGTACAGGGTATAGATTTCCGCAGGCCGCTTGAATCAACCCGTTCAATTGAGGACGCGGTCGAGATTCTGCGCCAAGAAGTGCCGTTTTTGTCGAAAGACCGTGTGTTCACACCAGATATTCAAAAGGCGACCCGTCTGCTTGCCAGTGGTAAACCGGCTAAATCGGTGCCGCCTCTGCTTATCGATCTTAGTGCCTAAGGCGGTTGATCGGATCCATACCGGCAGTTGACTAACGCGGATACTCAGGTAGATTAACTCGCCGGTTCAGCTTCAATCGCAATTATGTCACTCATCAACAGCGAAGTTATCCAACAGTACAACGATGATGGTGCAGCTGTCATACGAGGTTGCATCAGCGATCACTGGTTAGGGGTACTCAACGAAGCAATCGAACACGATATTCGTGACCCCGGCCCGTTTGTTCACGCCTATCAGTCAGAATCTGGGAGAGGTCGGTTTCACGGCAACCTTCGACTGTGGGAAACTGAGATGCGGTTCCAGGATTTCTGTTTCAACTCACCTTTGCCTGAGATGGCGGCGGAAATTCTTGCATCAGAAAAGATAAACCTGCTCTATGACCAGCTGTTTGTAAAGGAGCCCGAGACGTCGAACCGAACACGTTGGCACAACGATCAGCCTTATTGGGCCATGAGGGGCTGGCAGGTACTAAGTTTCTGGATTGCTTTGGACCCGGTCGATAAACGAAACGGTGCGCTCGAGTTCATACCGGGCTCTCACCGTTGGGGGCGCTGGTTTCAACCCGAGATTTTTGGCAAAGGTCCGGGGATCGAACAGTATGAACGTAATCCGGATTATGAACCGGTACCTGATATTGAATCGGCCCGCGAACATTATGAGATTGTCAGCTGGGATCTTTCCCCGGGCGACGTCTATGTTTTTCATGCATTGACCGTTCATGGTGCCGGCGGCAATTGCAGTGGTGATGTACGCCGCCGCGGATATGTAGTGCGCTATACCGGCGATGATGTGGTTTACGATGCCCGACCGGGGACCAATAAAGGTCTCCGATCTGATGATCATGCCGATGGTGATCCGCTGGATAGTCCCCGCTACCCAGTCGTGTGGACGAGCTAGCCCAAAACAAGATAGCTTCTGTTCGATTGGTAGTTTGCTGTTTGCCCCAGTCAGTTCTCCAGATTCTCAGCTTCGTGACGAAGTACAAATTTTTGTATCTTGCCGGTCGATGTCTTCGGGAGAGGACCAAAGACAACAGTTTTGGGTGATTTATAGTGCGCCAGTTGTTCGCGACAGAAGGTGATAATGTCATCAGCAGTTGCGGTCGCACCTTCATGCAAAGTCACAAACGCACACGGTGCTTCACCCCATTTTTCATCGGATCTGGCGACCACAGCGGCCTCTAATATAGCGGGATGACGGTAGAGCGTTTCCTCTACCTCTAGGCTGGAAATATTCTCTCCACCGGAAATGATAATGTCTTTTGAACGGTCCTTCACCTCGATGTAGCTGTCGGGATGGCGCACCGCCAGATCGCCGGTATGGAACCAACCGCCCGAGAACGCGGAATCCGTGGCTTGTGTGTTTTTGAGGTAGCCCTTCATCACTGTATTACCCCGAATCATGACCTCGCCCATGGTTTCACTGTCCCAGGGCACCTCTTCCATCGTATCGGGGTCTTTGACCGTTGCGCCTTCCAGCGTCGTGTAGTGCACACCCTGGCGGGCCATTCGGGCCGAACGCTCGTTTACGGCAAGATTTGGCCAGTCGTCCTGCGGTACGCATACGGTTGCTGGACCATAAGTTTCAGTCAATCCGTAGAGGTGGGTCACGTTGAAACCGTTTTCTTCCATGGTTTCGATTACAGCTGAGGGCGGGGCAGCACCGCCGGTCGCAATTTCCACGCGTTGAGGAAAGCTCGACTTCGATTCGTCCGGCGCATGTGCGAGCATATTTAGGACGATGGGAGCTCCACACATGTGCGTCACATTTTCATCATTGATTAATCTATAGACGACAGCAGGATCGACGTCTCGAAGACAGACGTGGGTCGCCATTGCCGCGGTCACGCCCCAGGTAAATGTCCACCCATCACAATGAAACATCGGCAAAGTCCACAGATAAACGGAATCGCGTCCCAGGCCTACGGTGAACATGTTGCCCAGTGCATTCAGGTAGGCCCCTCGATGGTGGTATACACAGCCTTTTGGATCGCCAGTGGTCCCCGATGTGTATAACAAAGACAATGCCTGCCATTCATCCAGCAGTGGTTCAGGTGCAAAGTTCGGGTCACCTTCTGCTAGAAAATTCTCATAGTCCAAGGCACCCAGGCATTCACCCCCGGTTGCCATTGGGTCGTCGATGTCTACGACCAGCAACTCCCGGTCAATCAGGGCCAGGGCCTCACGGACTGTGTCGGAAAATCCGCAATCTGTCAGGAGTACCTGGGCTTCTCCGTGTTCTAGGATGAATGCAATTGTGCGTGGGTCCAGACGGATATTCAATGAGTTAAGTACAGCGCCCAGCATCGGCACACCATTATGGGCCTCGAGCATTTCTGGAGTATTGGCACCCATGATTGCAACACAATCTCCTTGCCCAACGCCGCGCTGAGACAATGCACTGGCAAGACGACAGGAGCGCTCATAGAACTGGGCGTAGGTGTAACGTCGATCGCCGTGAATGACAGCAGTATGTGCCGGTGCGATCTGTGCGGCCCGGCGCAGGAAGCTCACCGGTGACAAAGGTTCAAAGTTTGCTTCCTGCTGTTGTAGGTTTGCGTCGAAAATCGACATGACTTGCTCCGCGTTTGATCCCAGTAGAGAATGGCGCCCATGATCGTACGTCAGTCGGGCAGATTCAACAATACGCTCGCCCAGTCAGTCATCATGCTCGGATGTACGAGAGCAACTGCGTGCTTGAATTCTATTCTGTCACACGATGTAATAGGTCGATGGTCATCTTACCTGCCGGGTCAATTGTGATCACTATACTTTTTGAACAAAGGCCTATTGCTGGGCGGTTTTGTGACTACTGACTCACATGGTCCGGCCCAGGTATCGGACGGTTTGTCGACCATGCTGACGGTACTGGAGCCCAGTTCGGCGCCGGAGTCTGCGGTACTGGAGAGTAATTTGGCCGTACTTCGTCAGGCCGGAATTCGGGTGCGTTACCAGCGCTATCCTCTAGATGCGGGTGACAGGCAGGCCCAAGTTGGGGTTAATACGCGCGGTCAGATATTGTCGAGTGCACTTTCGGATCCCGAGAGTGTCTATGTGCTGGCAGCACGCGGAGGTTATGGTGCCAGTGATCTGTTGAGACACCTGGACTGGTCCGCATTATCGTCCCTACCCAAAACGGTTGTGGTCGGGTTTTCTGATATCAGTGCCTTGCAGGTCGCGCTGTACGCCCGATTGGGATGGCCCGCGATTCATGGCCCAATGCCCGGATCGTCCTTATGGTCCAATGGGCCAGATGTAGACTGTCTTGTGCGGTTATTATCATCACCTCGACCGTGGAACAGTGCTATCAGGGTTTCGCCGTTTGGCAGCAGTTCGACAGATACCACGGTTCAAGGCACCCTGATCGGAGGTTGTCTCAGTGTGTTATCCGCTCTGATCGGAACACCTTATTTTCCTAAAACACTTCAGGGGCACATTTTGTTTTTGGAAGACACCCATGAAACGGCGGAACGGGTCCTTCGATTCTGGAACCAGTGGCTGGATTGTGATTTGGTGGCAGGCCTGGCTGCGGTTGTGGTGGGTCGTTTCACCGACCTTTCCGGTGGCCACGATGAGGAGTGGCTTGTGACCCGGCTCGCGGAACGATGCACCGTGCCACTTTTCCGTTCACCTGATTTTGGCCATATCTCACCTAATCATCCCCTGGTGATTGGGGCGGATGCTCGAATTAACGGCGGGGTCCTGAAATGGAGGCTGGACTGACCTCAGCAATTCTTGTCAACGATGGTCTCGGCAAGTACCATCGATGGCTTATAGTGAGGGGATTTGCTGCGCTCAAGGGAGTCTAAATATGCTGACTGGAAGTATGGTTGCGATGGTTACCCCTATGGGGGATGACGGTTCGGTGGATTGGGTGGGCCTTGCGCGACTGGTGAATCATCATGTGGAACAGGGTACGGATGCGATTGTGTCAGTTGGAACGACTGGGGAATCGGCAACGCTTGACCATCACGAACACATCGAAGTGATCGGCCGTACAGTGGATGCGGCAGCAGGCCGGATACCGGTCATCGGCGGTACTGGAGCGAATTCAACTACTGAGGCTATTGCGCTCACTCGAGATGCTGCAGCGGTAGGTGTCACAGCCTGCCTGTTGGTCGTGCCGTATTACAACAAGCCACCGCAGGAGGGTCTTTTTCAGCATTTCAATTCAATTGCGGCTGCGGTGGCTATCCCGCAGATTTTGTACAATGTTCCTGGGCGCACCGCGGTCGATATGAGTAATGAAACCACTTTACGGCTGGCAGAAATTGACAACATTGTGGGCGTAAAAGATGCCACTAACGACATCGATCGGGGTTGTGATCTAATCGACCGATCCCCGGATGGATTTTCGGTCTATTCGGGTGAAGATGGTACTGCCTGTCAATTGATGTTGGCAGGGGGAAAGGGGACCATTTCAGTTACCGCCAATGCAGCACCTAAACTGATGCACGAGATGTGTGTAGCAGCGGTGGCTGGAGATACTGACACGGCCGAGATTCTGAATAACCAGTTGGCAGATCTTCATGCGGCCATGTTTTTTCAGTCCAATCCGATCCCCGCTAAGTGGGCTGTGTGCCAACAAGGTCTGATCGGTTCGGGAATTCGTCTTCCGTTAATACCATTGGCCGAGCAGTATCATGATGATGTGCGTGCCGCGCTGCAGAAGGCCGGTGTTCTTTAAATTTAAACTGAAGGTTAATTGGGAAAACAGACTATGGAACGCGGAGTAGAACTTTATTCAGGTAAAGCGAAATCGATGCATCTTACCGAGGATCCCGGGCGTTTGATTATGGAATTTCGAGACGACACCTCTGCGTTTGATGGTGAGAAGATCGAGCAGTTGGATCGCAAAGGTGTGGTCAACAATCTTTTCAATGCGTTTATCATGACGAAACTTGAGAATGCGGGTGTTAATACGCACTTTGACAAGTTGCTCAGCAGGACCGAATCGATTGTGAGAAACCTAGATATGATTCCAGTGGAATGTGTCGTGCGTAATATTGCAACGGGGTCTCTGTGCAAGCGCCTAGGTATTGAAGATGGGCTGAATCTTGAACCACCGACGTTTGAATTTTTTCTGAAAGACGATGCCCGCCACGACCCGATGATCAATGACTACCACATCGAGTCTTTTGGTTGGGCAACTCGAGACGAGGTTGCATTGATGAAACGGAACACGTTTCAGGTTAACGAAATCCTGGGAGCGATGTTTGCTGATGCAGGCATGATTCTGGTTGATTTCAAACTTGAGTTTGGACGTTATGACGGCAACCTCGTGCTGGGTGATGAATTTACACCAGACGGTTGCCGTGTCTGGGATACTGAGACCCGAAAAAAGCTCGATAAGGATCGCTTTAGACATGGTCTGGGCGGTGTGATTGAGGCTTACGAGGAAGTTGCACTCCGACTGGGTGTTGACCTCGAAATTGCCGCTATACAGTAGTTTGATTGCGGTGTTACCAGCGTCGTGCTGATCCTCGATGGCGGGTCAGCGGTTTCGCGGTTTCGTATCAGCAAACTGCGTGATCAGGTTCGTGAGAATCTACCCAGTCTAAAAGACTTGTCTGCTCGCTATCTTCACGTTGCATTAACAAAAAATCATCTCTCGGCCAAGAAGCGGGAAACATTAGAGCGCTTACTTGATTATGGCGTCTCAGCCGACACG
>Ga0066826_10000587_pt1 | contig 18205 bp, 18 predicted proteins | sample ETNtaG_12_FD_65496 | JGI IMG/M metagenome (GOLD analysis project Ga0066826, IMG submission 65496) | Marine microbial and viral communities from oxygen minimum zone, Eastern Pacific Ocean - ETNP201306SV49 | ecosystem: Environmental > Aquatic > Marine > Oceanic | place: Pacific Ocean: Eastern... | reverse complement strand
AGCCTCTTCTGAAATCTCATCAGATGAACAACCCCCGGCAACCATTTTTTGGATGGTATTTACAATATCCCAACGACCACCGTAGTTTATGGCAATGTTGAGGTTCATGACCTGGTTGTCTGCGGTCAAAGATTCGGCATTACGAACCATCGCTTCCACCCTGGAATCAAAACGTTCCAGATCCCCAAGAATCTTTAATCGGATCCCATTTTGATGAAGATCATCAACTTCATTTTCGAGCGTATTGTTGAGCAACTGGATCAACAGACGTACCTCGAGAGCAGGACGTCTCCAATTCTCACTGCTAAAGGCAAAGAGAGAGAGCTGCGAGATGCCTGCATCAACCGCATTTTTAATCAGCTCCCTGACAGCAACAACCCCCTTCTTGTGTCCTTCGGATCTCTTCAACCCTCTGTGTTTTGCCCAGCGGCCATTACCGTCCATGATGACAGCAACATGATTCGGCCCAGTTCCAGTTGAAGAAGCCACTACCATCGACCCGTCAGGCAATGAATTGACCCGCAACACGATATTAAGCAGCGTGATGGGAGATGAAGATGACGATTGTTAAACATAGATATGAAGAGATGATTAGAATCAATAATTACTCATATAGTGTCATGATATCAATCCAGCTCTAGCCCAATCAGGCAGATCGTTCCAAAAAAACAACCAATAAAAATAGGTGTATCCAAAATTGGAGTTGATGATATGGAACGAACAAGCGTTCTCAAAAGATCCCAAAACCCCAGTTTTAAACTTCCATCACCTCTTTTTCTTTATCAGAGACAATTTCATCAATTTGATGGATATAAGTATCTGTCAGCTTCTGCATTGTCTGCTCGAATCCTTTTTCTACATCTTCAGAGATCTCTTTGTGTTTGAGTTTTTCACGAACCTGGTGGATTGCATCCCGACGGATATTTCTTACCGCAACCTTGCCATGCTCACCTTCACTCTTGACCAGTTTCACCATCTCTTTTCGACGTTCTTCGGTAAGGGGCGGCAGAGGAATTCGCATTGTTTCATCAGCTGTGGCTGGATTGAGCCCAAGATCAGACTCAAGGATAGCCTTCTCAATGACACTCATCATCGATTTATCCCAGGGAGTGACACTCAAGGTTCTGGCATCAGGAACACTTACCGTAGCTACCTGGCTGATTGGAGTCGGCGTGCCGTAATAATCAACCCTGAGATGTTCAAGCAACGCTGGACTGGCTCGACCGGTCCTAAGTTTGACCATTTCTGAAGAGACCGACTCAATGGTCTTTTTCATTCTTCTTTCTGCGTCTTGTTGAATTTCCTGAGTCATGTGATTGCTTCACCTCCAAAAAGAGTACCTAGAGTTTCACCCCTGGCCAAACGCACAAAGGCTCCTGTTGCATTCATATTGCAGCCACGGACAGGCAGATTATGATCTCGGCATAGTGTGACTGCAGTTGTATCCATCACTTCCAGGCGATCCTGGAGTACTTCATCATAACTCAGATTGTCATAACGTACCGCATCCGAATAGATCGCAGGGCCCTTATCATAGACCCCATCGACCTTGGTCGCCTTGATCATCAGGTTTGCTCCGATCTCAACGGCTCGATGGGCTGCTGCCGAATCAGTCGTAAACAGGGGTTTCCACTCCCGGCAGCAAAAATCACCACCTTGCCCTTATCCAGGTGTTTCAATGCCCGCGCGCGCACATAGGGCTCGACGACAGAAGGTATCGCTATCGATGATTGTGTCCTGGTTGAGGTTCCAGAACGTTTGAGTGATTGTTGCCGCGAGAGTGCATTCATCACAGAAACCAGCATGCCGATGTAATCGGCGGTAATTCGATCCATCGATTTCGCAGCAGCCTAAGCCCCACGAAAGAAATTACCGCCTCTGATTACGACTCCAACCTGAACACCCAGTGAGGTAACACTATTGATCTGCCGAGAGACCTGATCAAGGAGGTCATTATCAACGCCAAAACCTGTTTCTCCAGCAAGCGCTTCACCACTGAGTTTGATCAACATTCGTGGGTAAACAAGCAACCTCTCACTAGAGGACATAATTCAGCCCCCTTTGGCCTGCGCCATCACCTCTGAGACAAAGTCATCCTCTCGTTTTTCAATCCCTTCACCCACTTCATAGCGGATAAATCGAAGTATGCTCTCACCTTCCGCCGAAAGGACTTTTTCAACACTCAAATCAGGATCCTTGACGAATGGCTGGCCTAACAGAGTATTCTCTTTCTTGAATTTATTGACTCGCCCTTCAACCATCTTTTCCATGATGGCCTCAGGCTTCCCGCTCTCCATCGCTTGAGCCTTATAGATTTTCCGTTCCTTATCAAGCACATCCCGGGGAATCTCGTCTGTCGATACACAAAGTGGCTGGCTCGCTGCTACATGCATTGCAATATCTCTGCCAAGATTCTGATTTGAACCGGTATGCTCAACCAGGACGCCGATTCGAGAACCGTGCAGATAACCACTCAACTGGCTTCCCTCTTCTGCCTGCCAGAAGATAAAGCGTCTAATACTGATATTTTCACCTATCTTTCCAATCAAAGCCTTTCTCGCCTCTTCCACCGTTTGGCCTTTATCTCCGAGTGATAAAGAGGAGAGGGCTTGAGTATCGGCTGGATTATCACGCTGAACAGATAAAGCCACCTGAGAGACAAAGGAGACAAAACCCTCATCCTTGGCTACAAAATCCGTTTCACAATTCACTTCCACAAGAGTGGCCGCCTTTCTGTCATCACTGAAGGTGGCAAAAACAACCCCTTCTGCTGCAATCCTTCCTGCTTTCTTGTCTGCGCTTGCTGCCCCTTTTTTTCGCAACAACTCGATCGCAGCATCAATATCACCTTCAACCTCTGTGAGCGCTCTCTTGCACTCCATCATTCCGGCACCTGTCCGGACCCTTAGGTCCTTAACCATTGAAGCGCTAATCGTCATATCCTATTCCTCTCCAGTTGACTTGGGTTCAACCGAATCAGTGGTTTTCTCATCCGCTGCTTCGGGCTCTTTGGCTTTGGTGTTTTTGGTTTCCGTTTTCTTTGCAACCGTTTTCTTTGCAACCGCTTTCTTTGTTGTTGCTTTTTTAACCACTTTCTTTTTAACCACTTTTTTGGTGGTATCGCCTGGTTCTGCTTCAGCTTTATCCTTTGCCTTTGCAACTACCTTTTTTACTGCTTTCTTTCGGGTCACACTTTTTGCCGGCTTCTCTTCTTCATCTGGCTTCGCTTCACTGGAGGCAACAACTTTTCCTGAGTCATCGACCTCGACATACTCATCACCATCTTTATTTAAGGCCTGAACCTGAGCCGCAGAGCGTGCTTCAATAATCGCATCAGCAATACCTTGGGTATAGAGTCTGATCGCACGAATAGCATCATCATTACCGGGAATAATGTAATCAACGCCGTCAGGTTTGCTGTTGGTATCGACCACAGCAACAACTGGAATACCAAGCTTATTGGCCTCTTTTACAGCGATTGATTCTGAATTGATGTCGATAACAAACATCGCATCGGGAAGTGAGTTCATCTCTCTGATGCCAGAGAGTGCTCGATCTAGTTTTGCCCGCTCCCTTTCAAGTCTCAACTCCTCTTTTTTGCTCAATTGGACTGCTGCATCTTCGGCAAGAGCGGCCTCCAGGTCCTGCAGACGTTTAACAGAGTTGCGAATTGTCTTGAAATTGGTAAGCATCCCTCCGAGCCAGCGGTGGTCCACATAGGGGGATCCTGACCGTTGTGCCTCTTCTTTTATAATCTGACTCGCCTGACGCTTGGTCCCGACAAAAAGGACATTTCCACCATTTCCAGCAAGATTTCCAAGAAAATTCACCGCCTCACGGAACATCGGCAGTGAGCATTCAAGGTTGATGATGTGGATCTTGTTTCTGCTCCCAAAGATATAGGGAGCCATGCGAGGGGACCAGTAGCGGGTTTGATGTCCAAAATGCACGCCAGCCTCTAACATCTGGCGCATGGTTACTTTACTCATGCCAGTTTCTCCGTTCGGGTTAGACCTCCATGGGGGTGGCTGCCAGCCTCTTGGGCACCCGGACAGACACCTTGATCCCATGTGTGTTTTAGTAAAATCCGCGCGGTTTATACCATATCCTTTTAAATTATCCAAATCCCACTCCATCACAAGCCTGTAATGGTGTAGGATCGCGACGCAACAAGATCAATTCTTAATTGTTTTTAATAGAAGCGAGAAGATGAATGGCGGTTTCAATAAAAAAGCCAGATGAGATAAAAAAGATGCGTGTTGTCGGCCGCCTGACTGCCCAGGTGCTCGATATGATTACACCCTACGTGGTTCCCGGGACAACCACCGAAGAGCTCAACCAGAGATGCCACGACTACATTGTCTCAGAACTCAATTCGATCCCGGCACCACTCAACTACAGAGGTTTCCCAAAATCCATCTGCACCTCAGTCAATCATGTGATCTGTCACGGTATACCTGGTGAAAAACGGCTAAAACAAGGGGATATCATCAATATTGATGTCACCCTGATCAAAGATGGCTATCACGGAGATGCCAGCAGGACCTTTTTTGCCGGCAAACCCTCGATCCTCGGTGAACGTGTCACTCGAATCAGTAAAGAATGCCTGGAGAAAGCGATCGAACTGGTGAAACCGGGCCTCTTTCTTGGTGACATCGGCTCTGCAATTCAACAGCATGCAGAAAATGCCGGTTTCTCAGTGGTTCGAAAGTATTGTGGCCATGGCATTGGCAAGGAATTTCATGAAGACCCACAGGTGCTCCACTATGGAAACCCTGGCACTGGCCTGGAACTCCAACCAGGAATGACTTTCACAATTGAACCGATGATCAATACAGGCAAGGCGGATACTCGTCTGCTCGGAGATGGCTGGACAGTAATCACCCGGGATCATGGGCTCTCCGCCCAGTGGGAACATACCGTACTGGTCACCGAAACAGGTGTTGAGATTCTCACCCAGAGTGAGCATGCCGACAACTCATGACCAGCCATCTTGCCAAGTCAAAGGTTTTTGATAAGCCCCGGTTCAAGCATGAACTGGAGTCAACCGATCATCCCATAACGGTTTTTAAAGAGGCCCTCTTCCGTGGACAGGAAGCCCTGAAGGGCTACCACTTAGAGGGAGGTAATGCGGCAGAGGTTATCACTCTCAATGCCTGGCTGGTTGACCATCTTCTGGAACACTCCTGGAGACGACTGACTCTCGAATATGACACCCCCAGGATAATGGCTCTGGTTGCTTGTGGCGGCTATGGGAGAGGCGAACTTCACCCAGCCTCTGATGTGGATATATTGATTCTCCTGCAACGCTCTCCCAATAAAGAAGCCAAAACGTTCATTGAACACTTTATCCGCTTTCTTTGGGATATTGGACTTGAGGTGGGCCATAGTGTTCGCTCCATCAAGGAGTGTATTTCAGAATCGCGCAACGACATTACTGTTGCCACCAACTTGATGGAATCGAGACACCTTCAGGGTGACCCTGACCTCACCAAAATGATGCTGGAAAAAAATGCGCCCCCCAGGATCTGGCCGGTCAGACAGTTCTTCACTGCAAAATGGGAAGAGCAGATCGCCCGCCACCTTAGATTTCATGACACCGCGTACAACCTGGAACCTAATATCAAAGAGGGGCCTGGTGGACTGAGAGATATCCATATGATCGGCTGGGTGACTCGACGCTATTTTGGGAGTAATTCACTTCAGGATCTTTTGGATCATCAGTTTCTTACTGAAGAAGAGTATCGAACTCTGATTCGGGGAAGGAATTTTCTCTGGCGAATTCGAAATGGCCTCCACTTCCTGACCGGTCGCGGAGAAGACCGATTACTGTTTGACCATCAAAAAGTCCTTGCCCAGCAGATGGGGTATGAAGATACCCAGTCCCATCTGGCTGTAGAACAGCTGATGAAGAAGTATTTCAGAACAGTAAAGGAGCTCCGATTACTCAATGAGATCCTCCTCCAGCACTTCCAGGAGGCCATCCTCTCAAAAGGGAGAAGATCGCCAAAAACGATTAACCGCCGCTTCAGGGTTGTAGATGGATTCCTTGAGACCCGCAACCCCAACACCTTCAGCAGCTCCCCCTCTAGCCTTCTTGAGATCTTTCTGGTTCTTCAACAACACCCCGAAATAAAGGGGATACGTGCCAGCACCCTTCGGCAGATGCGAACCAATCTAGGGCTCATCGATGCTAATTTCAGGAAAGACCTTGGCTGTCGTACTCTGTTTATGGAGATCCTGCGTCAGCCCAATGGACAAACCCATGCCTTCAGAAGAATGAATGCCTATGGTGTTCTTGGCGCCTATATCCCAGTTTTTGGCAATATTGTCGGTCAGATGCAGTTCGATCTCTTTCATGTCTATACTGTTGATGCGCACAGCCTCTTTGTACTTAGAAACCTGCGACGCCTGAGCGTTCATTCACACCGGAGTGAACTCCCTGAAGCAAGTGATCTAATGGGTCATATATTCAAGAAAGAACGTCTCTATCTGGCCGGCCTGTTTCATGATATTGGCAAAGGGCGTGGTGGAGACCATTCGGTCCTCGGTGAACAAGATGCTTATACCTTTTGTAAGCAACACGACCTCAGTGATTATGATGCTCATTTTGTCTCCTGGCTGGTCCGTCACCACCTGATCATGTCGTGGACGGCTCAACGAAAAGATATTGCAGATCCAGAAGTGATCTTTGAGTTTGCACAGATTGTCGGTGACCAGGCCCATCTGGACAACCTCTACCTTTTGACCATCTCTGATCTGCGCGGGACCAGTCCAAAAGTATGGAATACCTGGAAGGGCCGGCTTCTTGCAGAGCTCTATGCCGCCACAACCCGCCTCTTAAGCCATGGTCTTCAGCACCCGACACAGCTGGGTCAACGAGTTGAAGAGATCAAAAAGGATGCGTTGTCACAACTCGATTCCAGTGAGACAGATATGACCGCGGTAATCGATTTCTGGGACCATATCGCCGATGACTATTTTGTTCGCTATGATGCCGATGCCATTGCCTGGCATGCCAAGATGATCATCAGGACAAGTGCCGTCACCCTCCCTCTGGTTACCGCTCGTCATACCATAGATGTTGGTGCAAACCAGTTTCTAATCTGTGCCCCTGATGCAGAAGATCTGCTGTTGAGGGCAACCAGCGGTTTTGATCGACTCAGGCTCAATATTGTTGATGCCCGAATTCATACAACCAGAACTGGCCTCTCTCTAATGACCTTTGCCGTACTCACTCAAAGCGGTGAGATGATTGAAGATCAGTCCAAACTTGACCACAGCACCAAACAACTTCGTAATCAGCTAATTACCTCGGAAGATTATGAGAGTCCACGGCGCATCACCCTCTCCAGGGCAGCTCGCTCCTTTCCTGTGCCCACCAAGGTTGAGTTCTCAGAGTCTCCGGGTGGAGACCACACAATAATGGAGGTTGAGGCACAAGATCGACCCGGCCTCTTAAAGCAGATTGCACTTGCTTTGTTACAGAGTAAATTCAAATTAGATCACGCCCGAATCACCACTTTTGGAGAGCGGGCTGAAGACGTCTTCTTCATTACAGATCGGGATAATCTGCCAATCCCTGAAGGCAAAGCCCGTGAACAATTGGTGAACACCATCAAAACTCGACTGGATCTCTCTAAATATCTTGATTCCGGACGCCTCACCCAGTAGCCTCCGCAGTTTCACTCTTTTGGAGATTGATGAACTCAATTGAACCTCACCATGGTGAGGACTACCACCTGGAGAATGAGCAATGGAAAACCTGCAAACAGTTATTGAAACAGCGTTTGAGGAACGACATCAGATCGAGCCTGCAAATGTAACCCCTGAAGTACGTGAGGCGGTGCATGAGGCGATTGAGCTTCTTGATCACGGCAAATGCCGTGTCGCTGAAAAATCTGATGATGACTGGGTAGTCAACCAGTGGCTAAAAAAAGCAGTCCTGCTCTCATTCCGTATTGAAGATAACCAAATCATTCGTGATGGCTATACCCACTACTTCGATAAAGTAGCAACTAAATTTGCAGATTATGGCGAGGAAGAGATGAGACAGGGTGGGTTCAGAGTGGTCCCCCCTGCTACAGCCAGGAAAGGTTCTTTTATTGCCCCAAACGTGGTCCTCATGCCAAGCTATGTCAATATAGGCGCTTATGTTGATCAGGGAACCATGGTCGACACCTGGTCAACGGTGGGTTCATGTGCTCAAATTGGCAAGAATGTCCACCTCTCCGGAGGTGTCGGTATCGGAGGTGTTCTTGAGCCACTGCAGGCAGGGCCAACCATCATCGAGGACAACTGTTTTATAGGGGCACGAAGTGAGGTTGTTGAAGGCGTCATTGTTGAGGAGGGATCTGTCATTTCGATGGGTGTTTTTATTGGCCAGAGCACTCGCATCTTCAACCGCGAAACAGGGGAGATCAGTTACGGAAGAATCCCCGCAGGTTCTGTGGTTGTCTCGGGCTCACTACCTTCTGATGATGGAAGTTACAGCCTCTATTGCGCAGTAATCGTTAAGCAGGTTGATGACAGAACCCGAAGCAAAGTAGGCATCAATGAACTTTTAAGAGCTATATAAAGAAGTCCCGGCCTGGCTTGAGCACCCTTCCAACAGGGATCAAGAATAGATTAGCCTACTTCGGTAAAAGCGAGACTGTAGGGGTGCACAGGCCTTAAAGACGGTGTGCCTTGTCAGCCTGCATCTCCATCCGCTGCATCTGATCCATCGAATACTGATCTGTTCTGAACCAGATATCGTAGCTCACCAGGGAGAGCAGTAGATAGACCCCATCTCCAAAAAGCTCTGATCGATCGCCATTAATCAAATCAAAAAGTGAGAACAAGATAAACAGCAGTACCGTTAGTTTAAAGGCAACCCGATGCATGATTCTGTCGAGATAGAGCACTCTCCATCCAGACTCGACGTAAGGTTTATGGGAGGGGCTTTTTCCCCAGACAATGAGTGATATGAACAGTAGTGCCAATCCCGCCTCTCCAATTACAATCAGATAGAGAAAGAGTTGAGCAATATCAGCGGATATCCCCATCCACGGGAAAAAAGCCCCATTGAGATAGAGTTTACTGCTGCTGATTAACCAGAAAAGGGCCCAGAACAGAATCAGAATAAATGTTAGATTTGTTTTATTATCTAACTGTTGCATCATTTTTTTCATAATATTATAGATTAAGCTTTTTGGATTAAAAGCCAACCCCTCCTCACTAGTTTTGTTAATCAAACCTCAGCAGGCAGAGAACGTTTGGAAGCAACCTGAGGCTCCAGCAACCCTGACTTATGTCAAAACAGTTGTTGCAAGACCTGATCAACTCTTGGCAGTGCAAGCACCTCCAAACCATCAATCTTCTCCTTTGGTTGATTCCCTTTTGGGATTATCGCTCGAGTAAAACCGAGCTTGGAGGCCTCCTTCAATCGCTCCTGACCCCGTTGTACCGGCCTGATCTCTCCAGAGAGCCCCACCTCACCAAAAATAACCGTACCATGTGCCACCCTCTTGTCACGCAGGCTTGAAACAACTGCAGCAAGAAGAGCCAGGTCTGCCGCGGGCTCAACCACACGCACACCGCCAACAACATTGACAAAAACATCCTGATCATAAAGAGAAAAGCCACCATGCCGGTGAAGAACGGCCAACAACATCGCCATCCTGTTCTGTTCCAAACCGACACAGAGACGACGAGGGTTAGCCAGTGGAGAGGCATCGACAAGGGCCTGTACTTCAACCAGCAGGGGGCGTGTTCCCTCTTGGGTGGCGAGGATGACACTTCCCGCTGCAGCAGCGCTTTCACGACGGACAAACATGGCAGAAGGATTAGTGACTTCACGCAGGCCCTCTTCGACCATGGCAAAAACGCCAAGCTCATTGACTGCTCCAAAGCGATTCTTGATCGCCCGAACAAGACGAAAGCTGGAGCTTCGATCGCCTTCAAAGTAGAGCACTGCATCCACCATATGCTCAAGTACTCGTGGCCCTGCCAGATGTCCCTCCTTGGTGACGTGCCCTACCAGAATAACGGTGGTTGCGGTCTGTTTGGCATACCGTACAAGGTGGGCACTACTCTCTCTAACCTGTGCGACACTTCCTGGTGCTGACTGCAGAGCATCAGAAAAGAGTGTCTGCACTGAATCTGCGACCACAACATCCGGCTGTTCCTTGATCACCGTCTGCAGGATCAGATCGATATTCGTTGCCGCCAGAAGCCGGACTTTTGAATCCGAGACTCCGAGCCGTTTCGCTCTGAGCGCCACTTGCTGTGTCGATTCTTCTCCTGTGACATAGAGAACCTTGTCAGTTGTTGCCAGCTTGGCGAGCGCCTGAAGGAGAAGTGTCGATTTGCCAATGCCGGGGTCTCCCCCGATCAATATCACTGATCCCGCGACCAGGCCGCCGCCAAGAACGCGATCAAACTCAGAGATCCCTGTATTGCGGCGGACCATCTCATCAACGACAACTGAATCAAGGCTTGTTACCGTCTCCGAGGAGTTCAGACCAGAATACCGATCCCCCTTTCCACTTCCTGCTCGCTGGAGGATCTCCTCTTCGAGAGTATTCCACTTGCCACAATCAGAACACTGTCCCGCCCACTTTGGGAATTGTGCACCGCACTCAGTACATGAAAAAACAGTAGAGCGTTTAGCCACGATCACCCATCACCCTGGTGGTTACCTTGGTCATAAGCTCATAGCTGATGGTCCCTGCTGCTGCGGCAATCTCTTCAATCGGAAGGCCCTCTCCCCAGAGTATTACCGGGTCTCCTGCACTCACCTCAGGCAGTCCCCTGAGGTCAATTGAGATCATATCCATCGAGACCCTTCCAATGATCTTCGCCCGATGACCGCCCACAAGGACCTCTGCCTGTTGAGAGAGCACTCGTGGATAACCATCGCCATAACCACACTCTATAAGACCAATCGGCATCGCCTCCGGGCATTGCCAGGTTTTCCCATATCCAACGCTCTCCCCTCGATTGAACTCTCGCCTATCGATCAAAGTGGATTCGAGAGTCATCACCGGTCGTAAACCGAGTTCCTCAGCACTTTGCCCCTTCAGGGGCGAAGCCCCATACAACATCAGCCCAGGCCTCACCCACTCGGCATGACTCTCAGGCCACCCCATAACACCTGCAGAGTTTGCCAGGCTACACTCCAACTTGAACCCTTTGACGGTGGCGTTGAAGCATTCAATCTGTTGCCCTGTTGCAGTGTCATCAAGATCATCGGCACTTGAGAAGTGGGTCATCAGAGAGATCTTCCCGACCCCGGGTGTGACTCGTAGAGCCCGTAATACCTCTTCGACATCATCTGGGTCAAATCCTGCCCTGTGCATCCCAGAATCCACTTTCAACCATACATCCACAGGGTCTCTACCCTTATCTTGACAAACAAGCTGCAATTGATGGGCGCAGTGGATGACCGGCTGTAACTGATATTGCCGACAGATTGCAGGGTCATCACGATAAAAGAAACCGGACAATACAATGATTGGCGCATCCACTCCGCCTTTTCGCAACGAAACCCCTTCGCCCATACGGGCCACAGCGAAACCATCAGAATCGGCCAGAGTACGGGCTGTCTGCAGTGCACCATGTCCATAGCCCTCTGCCTTGACCACACTCATCACCTTGCTTTTCGGTGCAAGCCCCCTAACCCGCGCGAGATTATGCTTTAGCGCATCATGATTGATCCTGGCAACAGTACAGGATGTCATCCGAAGTTTGAGTCATAGGCAGGACTCGCATAATTTTCGAAACGAGTGTACTCACCCAGAAAAGTCATGCGGACAGTCCCTGTCGGTCCATTTCGCTGCTTTCCAATAATCACCTCAGCGATGCCTTTGTCTTCACTCTCCTCGTTATAAATTTCGTCACGGTAGATAAAAAAGATAACATCAGCATCCTGCTCAATCGCGCCCGACTCTCTTAGGTCAGACATGACCGGTCTTTTATTGGGGCGTTGCTCAAGGCTTCTGTTTAACTGAGACATCACAATAACAGGGATGTTCAACTCTTTCGCCAGCATCTTCAGGGCTCGGGTCATTGCTGAAACTTCTGTAGCCCGATTTTCAGAGGAGTCAATAGACTGCATCAACTGGAGATAGTCAACCACCAGCAACCCCAGCTCACCATGTTGACGCTGTAACCGTCTGGCTCGAGAACGCAGTTCGAGGGGGGTCAGTCCTGGCGTATCATCAATGAAGATGGGAGCCTGGTTGAGCAGTTCAACGGCTGAAGTCAATCTTGGCCAATCCTCATCCGCCAACCTGCCCGTCCTGATTTTCTGAGCATTGATTCGACCCAGAGACGACATCATCCTCATGGCCAACTGCTGGCCCGGCATCTCCATACTGAAGACGGCAACGGGTTTCTTTAACCCAACAGCGACATTTTCTACAATATTCATCGAAAGAGAGGTTTTGCCCATAGAGGGACGACCGGCAACAATGATCAGATCCGAGGGTTGCAATCCCGAAGTCAGCTCGTCGAGGTCTGAAAAACCCGTGGCCAGCCCGGTGACCGTCTGGTCTGAACCATAAAGTTCCTCAATTCGATCGACCGCTTCAGTCAGCAATCCGGCAATATCTCGAAAACCGGCTCCCCGTCGTATTGAGTGCTGGGCAATATCAAACACCACCTTCTCCGCATGGTCCAACACCTCATCAGAGGTTCTTCCTTCAGGGTGAAAGGCGGTGTTGATGATTTCGTTGGCAGCATTGATTAATTTACGAAGAACCGCACGTTCATGAACAATTTTGGCATAAGCAATTAGATTGGCTGTACTGGGAGTGTTATGGGCAAGGGAGCCGAGGTAGGCGAGACCGCCCACATCTTCTATCTCCCCGGTCTGTCCGAGACGCTCGGATACGGTGACGACATCGGCAGGTTGGCCGCTTCCACACAGACTCTGAAGAGCGGTAAAGATTTGACGGTGATTCTGGCTATAGAAATCATCTGCAGTGATGGTCTCAGCCACCTCCTCCCAAGGCAGATTATTGATCAGGAGGCCACCGAGCACTGATTGCTCTGCCTCCAAAGCTTGCGGCGGAAGTTTTAACCCCTCACCCATCTCTCCTGCCCCTCTCCTTTCGTAATCCGGCCTGAAATAAGTTGAAGACAACCCCAGCAGTTATCTTAACCCATATTCCAGCAGTAACGGCCATATCAACCAAAAAAAGGTGGTCACAAGACCACCTTTTTTAAAAACCCGTTCTTTTTTGCCATTGATTATCCAATGATGAAATCCGGACAACCCAGCTTATTTTATGGTGCGTTAGTGGCTACTCACCCTCCTGAGGCTGACTCTCATCGTCCTGTTGGTCATCTTCTTCAGGGCTTTCGACAACAGGCATATCACCATCGCTGACGACCGAGACAGTCACTCCAAAGCGAACGTCGGCTTGCAGAATCACTTCGATCTCATAATCACCAAGTTGTTTTAGAGGACCATCAGGCATCTGTGGTTCAGAACGTGATATTTCCGTTCCTTCTTCACTCATTGCCTCAGCGATATCAGAAGCTGTCACCGACCCAAAAAGCTTGCCATCCGCATCGGCAACCCGTCGCTTCAAGGTGATTGCTTTTGTTGCACCTGCAGCTCGCTTTTCTGATTCGCTCATTTTTTCAGCCGCAATAATCTCCAGCTCTTTACGGCGCTCTTCAACCTTGGCCTTGGCCTCTTCAGTCGCGCGGACTGCTTTCCCATGAGGGATAAGGTAATTCCTCGCATAACCGGCCTTCACTTTGACCTCATCACCCAGGTCACCCAGGTTTCCAATCTTCTCCAGAAGAATTATCTGCATGATCTATTTACCTCTAAAGAATCAGTGACTGTCACTGTATGGAATAAGTGCAAGAAAACGAGCATGCTTGATTGCAGTCGTTAACTGGCGTTGGTAACGCGCCTTAGTTCCTGTATTGCGGCTAGGGATGATCTTGCCTGACTCGCTCACATAGGCCTTCAATAGCGAGAGATCCTTATAATCAATTGAAGTAATTCCTTCTGCAGTAAAGCGGCAAAACTTGCGTTTACGAAATTTTCTCTGGCGAGGTCCACCTGACCGTGATTTTTCATTCCTTTTCATGTTGCTTTATCCTCCTCGTCACTATCTTCTGCAGTTTCACTTTCAGCCTCTTCACTGGCAGTCTCCACTTTTTCAACAGCTGTCTCACTGGTTGCTGCCGGAGTCTCTTCGGCTGGCTCGACAGCTGGGGTTGCTTCGGCTGGCTCAACAGCTGGGGTCGCTTCGGCTGGCTCAACAGCTGGAGTTGCTTCGGCTGGCTCAACAGCTGGGGTCGCTTCGGCTGGCTCAACAGCTGGAGTTACTTCGGCTGGCTCAACAGCTGGAGTTACTTCGGCTGGCTCAACAGCTGGGGTTGCTTCGACCGGCTCGACAGCTGGGGTTGCTTTGGCTGACTCATCCTCAGCGTATGCCTTCTCTTTCCCATCTGAAGCGGCTTCGTCAGAAGCACTGCTTTCGGTTTCTCGCCGGGCAGCGGTCTCTGCCCTCTCTGCTTCACGTTCAGCCTCTTTTTCAGCTTCCTTAGCCATTGGCGAGGGCTCAGTAACAGCATTATTTCGCCGAATAACCAAATTTCGAATCACGGCATCGTTAAAGCGGAATGCGGTCTCAATCTCATTCAGGGGCTCTTGCTCACACTCAATATTCATGAGTATGTAGTGGGCTTTATGAATCTTATCTATCGTGTAGGAGAGCTGGCGTCGTCCCCAGTCTTCAAGCCGGTGGACGGAACCACCTGAACTCTCGACAATGGCCTTGTAACGATCAACCATCGCAGATACCTGCTCACTCTGGTCGGGATGGACCAGAAATACTATTTCATAGTGTCTCAAAGGGTGCTCCTCTCGGTTTGGTAGTCTCCCGGATTACGGTGAGACAAGGAGTGAATTAATGTTGCCTTGGCGGCGAGCGCGGGATTCTACAGCATTGGCCGGCGAGTCGCAAAACCCAGCGACCTACACTTTTAAATCACATATCCTCGCTCTTCATGAGAGGAGATATCCAGCCCTTCAATCTCCTCATCAGGCGAAACCCTGAGCCCGGTCACCAGGTCAACCAGCTTGAGGACAATATAGGTCGCCACAGCTGTATAACCCACTGTCGCAACAACCCCGATGGCCTGAACCGAAAGTTGCCCGCCCATGGAAAGAATTCCATCTGCAAAACCCTGGCCACTGAAGAGCCCAAGCCCTGTTGAAGCAAACACCCCGGCAAGCAGGGTGCCCAGAGCCCCTCCCACCCCATGGACCGGGAAGACATCGAGAGAGTCATCAATCTTCAAAACACGCTTGATGAACATGGTTGCATTGAAACAGACGATGCCGGCAAGGATCCCAATAACCAGCGCCCCTGCAGGACCGACAAAACCTGATGCCGGGGTAATGGTGCCAAGACCGGCCACCATTCCTGTCACGGTACCCAAGACCGTCGGCTTTCCAAACCTCTTCCACTCAGAAAACATCCAGGTCATCGCTCCGGCTGCAGCGGAGATATGGGTTGCAAGCATCGCCATGGCGGCATCTCCATTGGCTGCCAGCGCACTCCCTCCATTGAAACCAAACCATCCAACCCACAACATTCCCGCACCGATCACCGACATCGTCATGTTATGAGGCGGCATTGCCGTCTCAGGAAAACCCTTTCGATTTCCAATCACCAGCGCGGAAACCAGGGCTGCAACCCCTGCAGTGATATGAACTACCGTTCCACCGGCAAAATCGAGAAGCCCCATCTCGCCGAGCCAGCCACCTCCCCACACCCAATGGGTGATCGGGGCATAGACCACCAGCAACCAGATTGCACTGAAGAGGAGAACTGCTGAAAAACGCATCCGTTCTGCAAAACCACCAATTATCAGTGCAGGGGTGATGATGGCGAACGTCAACTGGAAGAGGGCAAATACAGATTCCGGTATGGAATCACTCATACTCTCCTCCAAAACCCCTGAAAAGAGCACTTTCGAGAGCCCCCCTACCAGCGCATTGCCCTGATCAAAAGCGATGCTGTAACCCACGATCAGCCACAGCACAGAAACAATTCCTGTAATGGCAAAACACTGTATCAGAACTGAGAGCACATTCTTTGAGCGAACCAGGCCGCCATAAAAGAGAGCAAGACCCGGAATGGTCATAAAGAGCACCAGTGCGGTAGAAGTGAGAATCCATGAGGTATTACCACTATCAATACCCTCTCCAGCCCATACTGATCCAGTAACCAAAAAACCACTCAGCATCCCTACTATCCAACGCCATTTTCTATTTGTCATTTCTACACTCTCAATCGGCTCAATTAATTTAGTCTGGTTTTTTCTTCGGCTGCAGGGTGATACCTACAATGCCTCAAGATCGGTCTCGCCCGTTCTGATTCGCATAATGCTGTCGAGGTCGTGGACAAATATCTTGCCATCCCCGATCTTCTCTGTTCTGGCCGCCGCCACTATCGCTTCGATGACGTTGTCTACCACTCCACCATCTACAGCAATCTCAAGCTTTACCTTGGGAACAAAATCAACCACATATTCAGCCCCACGATAGAGCTCAGTGTGGCCCTTCTGTCGGCCAAAGCCTTTGACCTCGCTGACTGTTATCCCCGTAACACCCACTTCAGAGAGAGCATCTCGTACATCATCGAGCTTGAAAGGTTTGATGATCGCAGTCACCATTTTCATTATGTTTATCCTCAAGTAAGGGCCGGGTTTGATCCCGGCAAAAAAATAAAAGCATAGCCGGTATAGTCTTACCGGCATCATGCCCAACAATAATGCAGAATGCCAATTTTAAGCCAGAATAATCAAAAATATAACACTCTATTCTTAGTTGGTCTTTAGATTTGATCAATCATGATGTTATCAACCAATGCACCGTAGTTACGCATTACAGGGGGATCATGTACCAAAAAGAGCACGTCCTTTCAAGTATCACTTTGTCTGATCTGAGTGCTTTGATCAAAGTGGATGAAGAGTAAGACCGATCAAAGGCCAAACATAAAGCGTGGGGGATTGAACCAACCTGAACCAGCCCTTAAGCAGAGATGGCTATCAAAAAGAGATTGATGTCTTTATTTAAGACCCTGTTGGATAAAGATCGAATAAATCAGACTGGAGTGAGGATTGCCTTGAAGGTTTACTTAAGAGACAAAGTAGCGCCGGGAACCCTCACGATTTTTTAACTGTTCACAAGCAAAGAGTGCGAGGAATATAAATCCAGAAAAGAGAGTCCAGGGATATCCCGAAACGAAAAAGTGGCTGGAACTCCCCGAGAGGGCAAATACTACATTGGTCAATAACAAGACGATGGCTACAGTCGTCAGCAGCATGACACCGCAGGCATAAAGTCGCTGGCCGGTTTTATGAGGATTATGTACAAACGCGGCTAAAAACACCACGCTGATGGTTCCCGCCAGAATCCAGAGGAGAAAAAAAAGACCTGTCATTCCTTCACCTGTAATAGGAATTTGGGCAAAACTCGTAATCAACAGTTGGTAAGCAAGAAAGATCCCACTCACCACTGCACCCCACATGTTAATGGAACGGTAGGTTGCTGGCACACGATAGGCCGTTACCACCTATACAGTCCTCCTCAGAAAACGATCTTGATAATCCTCATTAACTTTATTCAATAACCAAATATAATTTATATAAAATAATAATTTGATTCTCTTCTTGATATTTCATTCGATAACCGAGATATAGTATTAATTTATATAAGGTTTTACAAAGTAACAGAGAGTTCTGCAAAAGAAAAGGTTTTTACCAAAAACTACTGGATTGTGATCATGATGAAGTGGATGGCTCGTGGTTCTTATATCAAGGAGACAATGTTCTTGACAACACAGGTCGACCCGCAGATAAACCGCTGGCATCTTAATTGAAGACTACTGCCCGAACCGTTCGGCAGCGGCGGGTTTGTTAGCGACGATTGTCTCGATGCTTTTCATTACCTTCGGCGTCAGTTTTTCGATCGCGTCGAGTGATTTCAAATTGTCTTCCAATTGCACCAGTCGTGAAGCACCCAAAATGACTGTAGAAACATTCGGATTTTTAAGACACCAAGCCAGTGACAAATGCGTGATGCTGATGCCAATGTCCTTTGCCAGTGCCGTTAGTTGCCGCACTTTTTCCAGTTTCTGTTGACCGTCTTCGTTGGTCCATAAATCACGCAACCATTCGTAACCAG
>Ga0066826_10000573_pt1 | contig 18353 bp, 17 predicted proteins | sample ETNtaG_12_FD_65496 | JGI IMG/M metagenome (GOLD analysis project Ga0066826, IMG submission 65496) | Marine microbial and viral communities from oxygen minimum zone, Eastern Pacific Ocean - ETNP201306SV49 | ecosystem: Environmental > Aquatic > Marine > Oceanic | place: Pacific Ocean: Eastern... | reverse complement strand
AACAGCAGTGCAGCCGGCAGTGACCCCTGTTGCAGGGCTGGTGTGGCCAGCGGCAACAAGCCAACGGCCAGCAACACCGGAACCAGAATGAATATGTCCAGCAACAGACTCAGGGCCAAAGTCGCCAGTCCGGCTGGTATTGATACGCCACAACCTTTTTTCAGCATCGTGACAAAGATCAACTCACCAAGCCGGGCCGGCAGTAGATCCACGGCCATGTTACGTACGCCGGTCACGATGAACAAAGGCCAGAAGGTAACCCGGTGCTGACCCGTCGATGCAGGCAGAATCAAGTGATAACGCAGGGTGCGCAGCACCATATTCACCCCCACGATCACAACGTAAAGAGAAAAAACTTCGGCAGAAATACCTTTGAGCGCCTGATAGACCATAACCAGGTTCACCTCACTACCGCTGCGTGCGATCAGGTGCAGCAGGATCGCCAGCATCGCCAAAGACAGGCTGGTCGCGAGCACCAGGTGTATCAGGCTCTGGCTGATGAAGGTCTTTGACTGTCCCCGCATCAGCACATTATCCCTGCTCGCACGCAGAAAACCCCGTACAATCAGGTCCTGCCCCGGGCGAACCCGGAACACCCCGGCCACGGGGCTCCCCAACGCCCTGGAAACGAGCGCAAAAACCGCGACAAACCCCTCTGTACTTCTTGATCACGGATCAACTCATTCATGTGTGGTATTGCTGGGATTCTGAGCCCTAACCCGGAACAGCGGGCCGCCATTGAGCGGATGACCCAGGCGTTGCACCACCGTGGGCCGGACGACGTGGGCCACTATCACAACGGCCAGGTCACGCTTGGCCAGACCCGCCTCAGCATTATCGACCTTGAGACCGGCCACCAGCCTATCCACAATGAAGATGACACGCTGGTGCTGGTGTGCAATGGGGAAATCTACAACAGCCCTGCGTTGCGGAAACTGCTGATCGAAAAAGGCCATCGCTTTCGTACCCGTACCGACGTGGAAGTCATACTGCACCTGTACGAGGAGCACGGGGATGATTGTGTCAGGCACCTGCAAGGCATGTTCGCTTTTGCCCTGTGGGATCGGGCCCGACAAAGACTGCTGTTAGCCCGTGACCACATGGGCCAAAAACCCCTGTTCTTCACCACTGGTGCCGGCAGGATTTTCTTTGCCTCTGAAGTCAAGGCACTGCTGGCATCAAAGCTGGTGCAGCCGGAGATGGAACTCGAAGGCCTGTGGCACTATATGTCTTTGCGTTTTATGCCCGATCAATTCAGCTTCTTTAAGAACATCAAAAAACTGCCCGCCGCCAGTCGCCTGATTTTCGAAGCGGGTACCGCCCGGATCGAGCGTTACTGGGACATTGATTTTCTGCAAAAACATAGCGGCTCGGAAATGGAGATTGAGGAAGGGCTGCACCAGACTCTGCTGGATACGGTGCAATCCCATATGCTCAGCGATGTACGGGTTGGCGCCTTCCTTTCCGGCGGAATCGACTCCGGCACTGTCTCGGCAATGATGGCGAGCGTACAGGACCAGCCGGTGCCGGTCTTCTCCATTGGCGTGAAAGAACAGTCCTTCAATGAGCTACCGTATGCGCGGATGGTGGCACAGCGCTACGGCATGGAAGCGCACGAGGAGATTGTGGCGTCCGACATGATCCACAAGATTCCAACGATGATCCATCACATGGACGAGCCTTCCGATCCTTTCGGCGTAGGAGTCTATCTGGTTGCGCAACTCGCCCGACGCACCGTCAAGGTCGCCTTATCTGGCGATGGTGGAGACGAAAGTTTCGCGGGCTATGACCGCTTTGCTGGCCAGAGGCTGGCTGATTACTATGCCGTCTTGCCGCGCTGGTTGCGCCAAACCGTAATGGACCGGCTGATCCGCCTGATACCCGATTCTTTCCAGTACAAAACGATTGCACAAAAAGCGCGGTGGCTGAACGAGATGTCGCTACGCGAGCGAGGTGACCGCTATGCACACAGTATGAGTTTTCTGCGCTTTACAGATGACAGCAAACGATCACTTTTTACCACACAATCCCAGGCGACATTTGACTCGCAGGATTCGCGGGAGAAAATCCTCGCGCATTTCAATGCCACTAATGTTAATGAGCTGGTCGACCGCATGCTTTACACTGACCTGATGACCCGAATGCCGGATCATCTGCTGGTCATCGCGGACCGCATGTGCATGGCACACTCGCTGGAGAATCGCTCACCTCTGGTCGACCACCGCCTGGTTGAGTTTGCTGCCAGGATACCCGGCAATATGAAGCTCAAAGGGATGAAACTTAAGCATATTCTGCGTTCCGTTTCGACCCGTTACCTGCCGCGGGAACTCGTGTACCGTGAAAAACAGGGCTTTGGTTTCCCGATCGCCCTATGGCTGCGCAATGACCTCTCGCATTTCCTGAGAAACCTTTTTGCCGAATCGCGCTTTGTCGAGGCCGGAATATTTGATCCACAAACGGTAAAGATGCTGCTGGAAGAACATCTGAGCGGCCAGGTCGACCATAACTTTCGCCTGTGGATATTGCTTAACCTTGAATTGTGGTATCGGATGTACTTTGAAAATGCTTCGATTGATGACATGCGCGAAACCACCGACAGGATGATGAGGCCAACATGAAGCACCCGACGGCTCATGCCATCAGATATGAACGACGCACGGCATAAAACCCACCACGCGGTAACCCAGGGGGGCAACCTGCTGTCACGTTACCAGGATGTCATTGTCGGAAAACGCTCAATCGCCACAACGCTTTATTTCGAATGGTGCACCTGGCTGGCGCTGGTACCGGGCGGGGTCGGCCTCTTCTTAAGAAAACTCTTCTGGCCGCGGCTTTTCGCCGCTTGCGGCTCTGGGGTCGTTTTCGGCAGAGGAATCATTCTCCGCCATCCCGGACGGGTTCATCTCGGTCAACAGGTGGTGCTCGGTGAGGGCGTGACTCTTGATGGACGCTCCTCTTCAGTAGAAGTGTCTCTGGCAATCGGCGACGACGTGATGATCGCTGATCATTGCACCCTCTCATGCAAAGAAGGAAAACTAAAGATTGGTGATCGTGTCGGGCTGGGCACACAGACCATTATCCAGTCGACCCACCAGTGCTCTGTAACCATCGGCAACGACGTCATTATCGGTCCCAGCTGTTATATCGTTGGCGGGGGAAACTACCAGCTTAATAACCCAGATGAATTAATCCGGACCCAGGATATACGATCGGATGGAGGGTGCATCATCGAAGACAACGTCTGGCTTGGGGCGAAGGTTTCGGTGCTTGATGGGGCGAAGATTGGGCACAGTTCTGTGGCTGGAGCCGGTGCTGTGGTAACGAGAACCATACCGCCTTACAGCATCTGTGCTGGCGTCCCAGCCCAGGTCATTAAACAGCGCAAAGCGTAATCTTGCGCGTGCGCACCCAGTTTCTACCCACAACTGCAAAGGTTCTCGTTTCCGGCACTGTGCTTTTTTGGATCATCCATGATCTAGAACTGAAACAGGTGGCGCTGGTGATCGCCGAAGCGGACGCGCTCCTGCTATTGCTGGCGTTTCTCATGTTCTTCCTAGGCTACTTGATTACCGCTTTTCGGTGGCGCTTGCTGTTATCCGCCCAGGGGGTATCGGCCCGAATCGGCTTTCTCGTGCGATCTTTCATCGTGGCGATATTCTTCAACAATCTTCTTCCCTCGACGATTGGCGGGGACATTGTTCGGGTTTATGACTCCTGGCGCCTCGGAAACAGCCGCTCCGGTGCTGCATCGGTGGTTATCGTTGACCGATTGATGGGCCTGCTGGCCTTGGCAAGTTACGCATTGGTTACGGTCATTTCAGCGCGGGAACTGGCCGGCCTGGTTCCCGCGCTGCCCGCCCTGGTCCTTGGGGCAACCCTGGCTGTTGGCAGCCTGGCTTGGTTCGTTTTTTTTGCGCCCCGCAGACTTTATCAGGCTCTTGAAAAATACCATGCGCCTGGCACAGCGCCACCATGGCGGATACTTGCCAAGATTGCTTCTGCATTTTCGGTATTCAGTGGCAGGCGGGATCTTCTGGGGCGTGCCTTTGGCTTGTCGCTATTGCTTCAACTTAACGTCATCATCCACTTTATTATTGTGAGCCGAGCACTTGGGATTGATATTCCCGTACTCGCCATGTTCACCGTGATACCGCTCAGCATATTCGTCACCATGCTGCCGGTTTCAATAAACGGCATCGGCTTACGAGAAGGTGTGTTCGTTTTCTTTTTTAGCGCCTATGGGATTGGCGCGGTTGAAGCCGTCGCGTTTGCCTGGGTCGCTCTGGGTTTTGTAATACTGCAAGGCATCATGGGGGGCATTCTTTTTGCAACCCGCACAGAAGCCAAGAATCCAACCTGATAAAACCGGTAACGCGGGGATCACCGGGGCTTAGGTGCTTATCAGGGGCGCAGGTATACCAATACCCTATCACCGGAATCACTCTCAAAAATCTGCTCAGGAGCATTGCCCAAGGCTTCCAGCACCCACGCTTGTGTTTTCTCAGCTGAACGTGACAGGCGCAATGCCACGTAATCCGCATCAGGCCAACGACCCTTGCGCAGCCCGTGCAGAACCTTGCCTACATCTTCAACAATGAAGTCATTGTCAGTATAGCGGCCCGCATAATAGGCGATCCGCCAGTCGTTGCTCACCAATGAGCCAGGAGTGTTTGTGTGGCCGGCTAACCAGACCCCCGAATCCTTTATCGCCCGGGCGCGGGTCACGTTATCTAAACCGCTGACACATTCCCCGATCCCCCACAGTAACAACAGTACCACTGATATCTGTACCGGTGTTTTCAGCTGATGCCATCGAATTGCAACCAAAGCACGTTCTAAAGCGAATGGCACCACCAGCAATGCCGTAACGCTGAGCGCCAAGGGGTAACGTGCGGCCAGAAACAACTTCACAATCGCGAACACCAACAGGATGATCAGGTGCATGCCCAGCAGGCTGAGCCATAGCCGATTCAACGCTTTATGCGGAAACCGGACCCCAGATAATAGACCCGCGAACACCAACAGTGCCCACGGCACCGTCATTTGCGAAAAGGTGGCAGAAACCAGAATCATGAGAACGGAAAATATGAAAAGGGCCCAGGCGTACTCGTTTCCATATTGGCCCAGGAATTCCTGGCGCAAAATAGCGATTTTATGTACGAAGCTGGCGCTGATATGCTGCCACGCATCGGTGACCACATCCCACGGGGCGCGAAAGGCCGTCAACGGATCGATCCCGGCAGTGGGAGCCAACAGCCACCAACCCAGCACCACTGCGAGCAACCCTGCAGAGACCACCAACAGCGCCAACCAGGACCAAGGGGAGCCCCCAGAAGCGCGTCGGGTGAAACTCAACAACAGAGGGGTTGAGAGCAGAAACACCACACCCTCGATTCGAAACAGGCTCGCGATAGCGAACGCAACAATAACCCCAATCCGGTAACGCAAAAGAGGCGCCGTCACACTCCGCGCCAGGTACCAGACGGCCAAAAGAAAGAAGGTCAGATAACCGGCATCACGGATAATAAAAGCCCGATACTCGTTAAAGGCCGGATGCATGACAGCAACCAGTGCGGCAAAGACTGTCAATCGCCGGGAGGTCCCACCGAAAGCTCGAGTCACCAATACAAAAAGTACGGCTGATGCAGTAAAGAAGCCCGCATTCAGTAGCTGACCTGCCCATTGGTAACTGATACCCAACACCTTGCTGAGCGCCAGCATCAACAACGAGAAAAATGGCCAGTGGTGAGAAGCAATCGCTCCTGTCCAGTCACCTGTTGCCAGATAATCTGCGGTGCGTACATACACCACGCCATCATTGTTGATGACATCATCAATATACAGGCACCAGGCCGAGGTGAGCAGGCCGGCAAATACACAGAATGCCAAAACGCTGGTTACAAAGCGGCTATCCGCCGGCTGGTCAGCCAGTAATTTCATCGCAAACCGTCTTGGCGCGCATCGATGAACGCCGGTGCAACCGTGGCCTTGATACCCCATAGTTCATGGCAGCAACTTTTCCTGGGCGGATAACGAGGCACTTGTCTCACGCTCTCGCACCACGTGATACGCTGCACCATCTACCATGACTTCAGCAGGGCGCGGTCGGGCGTTGTAATTGGAGCTCATCACGAACCCGTAGGCCCCGGCAGAACGTACCGCAAGCAGATCTCCCTGCACTGCCGCCAGACGCCGGCCCCGGGCGATGAAATCACCGCTCTCGCAGACCGGACCCACAATGTCGCAATCGCGAACTGGCGAAGTGCCGCCGCGGCTCACCGCAACCACTTCGTGCCAGGCCTGGTAGAGCGCCGGGCGTAGTAAATCATTCATTGCCGCATCGACAATAAGAAAATCCCCGGCTGGGCCGGGCTTGATGTACTCCACCCGGGTCAGGAGTATTCCGGCGTTGCCCGCGATGGCACGACCCGGCTCCAGCGTGACACTAAGATGACAGCCCCGACGCCGAAGAATCTTAAGCATCGCTTGCGTGTATTCTGCCGGGGCGGGTGGGTTTTCATCGGCATAGCAAATGCCCACTCCCCCTCCCAGATCCAGATGCTGCAACACGATCCCGTTGTCGGACAGGATATCCACCAGATCCAGTACCCGTTCCAGCGCATCACAAAAAGGGTCGAGCTGGGTCAGTTGCGAGCCGATGTGACAGGCAATCCCGGTGATGTTAATGCTGTCCATAGCAACAGCCCGCTGGTAAAGGCGCAACGCATCAGACGCCGGTACACCGAACTTGTTCTCACGCAGCCCAGTCGCGATATAGGGGTGGGTTCCAGGGTCCACGTCCGGGTTGATTCGGAAAGCCACCGGCGCTTTCTTCCCCAGGGTGCGCGCTATGGCATCGACCCGCTCGAGTTCTGCCTCCGATTCAATGCTGAGGCTGCGAACCCCGGCCTGCAGGGCCTGTTCGATTTCGCCAATGGACTTGCCGACGCCCGAAAATACCACATCGCCTGCAGCGCCCCCCGCCGCCAGTACCCGATCCAACTCTCCCCCTGAGACGATATCAAAGCCCGCGCCAAGCCGCTGCAGGACCTGCAGAACCGCCAGGTTGCCATTTGCTTTTACGGCGTAACAGACATGGCGCGGGTACTCACCAAAAGGCTCGTCAAAGGCGCGGTAATGGCGCTCTAGCGTGGCCCGTGAGTAAACATAGCAGGGCGTACCCACATTGTCCGCGATCGTCGCGAGTGACACATCCTCAGCGAACAGATGATCCTGGCGATATCCGAAGTGGTCCACGAACGGGGGCTAGCTATCGCTATCTTCGGATTCTTCTGATGAGGCCGGTTCGGGAATATACAGCGGGCCTTTTTGCCCGCAACCCACCAGCGAAACCCCGCCCATCAGCAGGGCGAATCCCAGAGCTAAGGTCACAATACGCTGAGTCAAGCGGGCGAGTGAGGTGGGCATCACCAGAGCATCCTTCAATGCGCAGCCAGTGCCTGGCGAGCAGCGGCCACTGCCTTGTGGACCTGGCCCGGTGCCGTACCGCCGGTATGATCGCGCGAACTGATCGACCCCTCCAGGGTCAGCACATCAAATACATCGTTATCAATGTGGGCACAGATATCACGCAATTGCTCAAGTGACAACGCCGGCAACTGCAGTTGTTGTGTCTCGGCAAATCGGACTGCCTTGCCCACCACTTCGTGGGCGTCACGAAAGGCCATCCCCCGGCGAACCAGATAATCTGCCAGATCCGTTGCCGTGGTGTGGCCTCGCTGGGCCGCCTCGCGCAACCGTTCACGGTCAAAAATCATATTTGGCACCATCGCGCCCAGCACCTTTAGACAGGCATGCGCGGTATCAACGCTGTCAAACAGCGGCTCCTTGTCTTCCTGATTGTCCCGATTGTAAGCGAGAGGCTGACCTTTCATCAGCACCAACAGCGATACCAGGTTACCAATGGCCCGGCCGCTCTTGCCTCGAACCAGTTCAGCCACATCTGGGTTCTTCTTCTGCGGCATGATACTGGAGCCAGTACAAAAAGCATCACCGAGATCAACAAAGCGACAGCTCTCGGACGCCCACAGCACCATTTCCTCTGCCATTCGGGAAAGGTGTACCTGCAGCAAGGCAGCGGCGGCACAAAATTCGATCACGAAATCTCGGTCTGATACCGCATCCAATGAGTTAGTCGACACCGAATCGAATCCCAGTGCCTGGGCACTCATCTGCCGGTCTATTGGAAAACCCGTTCCGGCCAAGGCAGCTGAGCCCAGCGGCGAAATATTCACCCGACCCCGACAGTCACCGAGGCGCTGCCAATCGCGCTCAAGCATGGCATTCCAAGCCAGCAGATGGTGACCACACGTAACTGGCTGGGCTGCCTGCATATGGGTCAAACCCGGCATGACGGTGGCCGCTTCACGCTCAGCCAAAATCAGTAATGACTCCTGCAGTCCCGTGACATCGGTACACAGCTGATCTATCGCATCACGGACGAACAGTCGAAGATCGGTAGCCACCTGATCATTGCGCGAACGCGCAGTGTGGAGTTTTTTACCTGGTTCACCAATCAGTTCGGTCAGGCGCGCTTCGATGTTCATGTGTACATCTTCAAGGGCCGCATGCCACTGAAAGCGATCCTCACTGATCTCGCCTAAGATAGTCTCCAACCCATCGATGATCGCCTGACAATCGGCGTCATTGATTACCCCACAGGCATGCAACATGCATGCGTGTGCCTTCGACCCCGCAATATCGTACTGTGCCAGGCGGCGATCAAAGTGCTCAGAGGCACTAAACGCCTCTACTGCAGCATCGGTGCTGCTGTCGAAGCGACCACCCCAGAGTTTTTCCGTAGCCATAATATGTATACCGGCACTATCCGCACCCTGATGACCGGTCAGCGCACTGCACTGACTGTTGCAATGGCAACCTGGGTTGATTCGTTACTGCAACGCCGACATGTACAAAGACAAGGCATGAATCTGCTGTGTCGAAAGCCGATGCGCAATAGGGCCCATGATCTTGCCGACGCGGTCACCAGATTTAAAAGCCAGCAACTGGCTCTCAAGGTATTCAGGCCACTGGCCAGCAACCCGGGGATAGCTCGAAGGCATACCCCGCCCGGCAGGCCCATGGCAAGCCATACAGGCAGGAATAGCAAGCTCTGCCGTGCCAGCGCGATACAACGTTTCGCCCTCACGGGCCAGTGCCAACTGGTCTTCATCGATGCTGCGCGGTGTTATTACCTGCGACGCATACCAGGCATCGATATCTGCCATATCGGTCGGGCTGAGCTGAGCCATGCCTTGCATAACCGGATTGACCCGCTTACCGGATTTAAAGGCGCCAAGTTGCCCGGCGATGTATCCTGGAACCTGGCCAGCCAGGGACGGGAACCCAGCATTAGTACTGTTGCCGTCAGCACCGTGGCAGGCCACGCACATCTGTGCCTTAGCCTGCCCGGCCGCGGCATCAGCTGCACTCGCTGTGCCAGCAGAAAATCCAGCCATCACTGTTGCTATGATGATGAATGCTAGCCGATTCATTAAACTACTCCTTCCGTGAAGGGTCTGCCAACCCGGGCCTGGTGTATACGCCTACCCTGCCCAGCGACCCGTTTTGATGTTGAACTGCGGTACGCTGCGGTGTCCGGCGAGACCTACAATCCGAAAAATAAAGCGTTTAATTATACCCTGTGCCCTTAAATCCCTGCGAACCGGCATTGTTGCGACTTGCCGAATACCACTGCGCCGCCCATCATCCTCGTGACTGGGTAGAGGATACCGGCGCTGAGGTTGCTTTTGCTGGACGCTCCAACGTGGGCAAATCCAGCGCCATCAACGCTATTACCACCCGCAAGGCGCTGGCCCGCACCAGCAAGACTCCGGGACGAACCCAGCAGATCATTTTCTTTAAGCTCGACGAGACCTACCGGCTCGTTGATCTGCCTGGTTACGGCTTCGCCAAGGTACCCGTTTCGCTGCAGCAACACTGGGAAAAAACCGTGCGGCGATATCTCGAGCAACGCTCCTCGCTGCAGGCCTTGATTCTGCCAGTCGACTGTCGCCGGGACCCGACTGCGCTCGATCGACAACTGCTCGACTGGTGCGCGGCAACACAATTACCAGTTCATGTGCTCCTGACCAAGAGTGACAAACTGGGCCACGGCAAACGGATGCAGGCGCTGCGCCGGGCCCGTGAATCTCTGGCCGCGATGCCAATGGTCAGCCTGCAGCTTTTCTCTGCTACCCACGCCTTGGGTATCGACGAGGCGCGAAGGTGTATTACCGATTTGCTTTCGGGGCGAGACCCACGCTGTCAGCGTACCTAGCTGTGCGCCTGGGCCCAGTTAGCGCCACTGCCCACATCAACCTTGAGTGGCACCGCGAGTTCGGCCACCTCACTCATCAACCGCGCCACCGCCTCGCTGACGCGCTCCGACTCAGACTCGGGCACCTCCAGTACTAGTTCATCGTGCACCTGCATGATCATGCGCGCACCGCCGCCATCCTGATGTAGCCAGTCATCTACTGCCAGCATCGCCAACTTGATCAGATCAGCGGCAGTACCCTGCATAGGTGCATTGATCGCCGCACGCTCGGCTGCCTGGCGACGGGCATGGTTACTTGAACTGATATCGGCAAGAAACAAGCGCCGGCCGAATACTGTTTCTACATAATGCTGCTCGCGTACCTGTGCGCGGGTAGCATCCATGAACGTACGCACGCCAGGATAGCGATCGAAATAACGCTCGATATAATCCTGTGCCTGAGCCCGTTCAATACCCAACTGGCGCGCAAGACCGAAGGCTGACATACCATATATCAGACCGAAATTAATGGCCTTGGCGCTGCGCCGCTGGTCCGCATCGACCACATCTGTGGTGACGCCGAATACCTCGGCTGCGGTGGCCCGATGCACATCCTCGCCCTTGTCAAAGGCCGCCATCAGTCCAGCATCCCCGGACAGGTGCGCCATGATCCGCAGTTCAATCTGGGAGTAGTCGGCCGCCACCAACACTGCCCCGGGCGGCGGCACGAAGGCCTCCCGGATACGCCTGCCCTCGGCCGTTCTGACTGGAATATTCTGCAGGTTCGGATCACTGGAGGACAGCCGGCCCGTCGCCACTGAAGCCTGGTGATAGGAGGTATGTACCCGGCCCGTATCTGGATTGACCAGGGCTGGCAACTTCTCGGTATAGGTAGAGCGGAGTTTGCTCAGGCCACGGTGTTCCAATATCAACCGGGGTAAGTCGTGCTGTTCGGCAAGTTCCGCCAGTACACTCTCGGCGGTTGAGGGCTGCCCCTTGGGTGTCTTGGCCAACACTGGCAGCTGCAGGTGTTCGAACAGGATCTCCTGAATTTGCTTTGGCGAGGCTATATTGAAGGGGCCATTAGCTTCACGATGAGCCTGCTCTTCCAGTTCCTGTATCCGCTGCAACAGCTCGGCACTTTGAGTCGCCAACATAGCGCAGTCGACCCGCACCCCGGTACGTTCTATTCGTGAAAGCACCGGTATCAACGGCATTTCAATACGCTCAAACAACGTCTGCTGAGAAGGTTCGCCCTGCAGACGTGGAAATAGTTCCTGGTGCAACCGCAGCGTGATATCGGCATCTTCCGCGGCATAGGGCCCAGCCTGTTCTAACGGCACCTGGTTGAAAGACAGTTGACCCTTGCCCTTGCCGGCCACATCCTCGTAATGCACCGTCTTGTAGCCAAGATACTTTAACGCCAGCGTGTCCATATCGTGGCGTGATCCAGTACTGTCGAGCACGTAGGATTCCAACATCGTGTCATAGCGGATTCCGGCCAGGCCGATGCCATGGTTTTGCAACACGGTGCAGTCATACTTGAGGTTCTGACCCACCTTGTCCCGCTTTGGGTCTTCAAGCAAGGGGCGTAGTTGTTCAAGCACCTCCTCGGGTGCGAGTTGTGGGGGAGCATCAAGATAATCATGCGCCAACGGTACATAGGCCGCGGCACCGCTTTCTACTGCGAAGGAAACACCCACGATGCGGGCTCGCATAGCATTGATCGATGTGGTCTCAGTATCAAACGCAAACAACGGCGCCTGTTTCAATCGCTTGATCCATCGCGTTAACGCCCGTTGATCCAGCACGACGTCATAGTCTGCTCGCTCTGTGGTACCGGGCGTGTCTAGCTCGTTGACTCCACCCAGTTCTCCCAGCCAGGTCTTGAACTCCAACCGGGCATAAAGCTCGCGCAACGCATCCTCATCAACAGAGCGGATCTTAAGGTCTGCGGGCTCGGGTTCCAGCGCCACATCGCACTTGATGGTGGCAAGCTGGTGCGATAGAGCCAGCTGTTGCAAAGACGCTCGCAGATTTTCTCCAACCTTGCCAACGACCGAGTCGGCCTGCTCAACCAAGGCATCCAGTGAGCCGTACTCGTTCAACCATCGCGCGGCGGTTTTTGGGCCCACCTTAGGCACACCCGGTATATTGTCTGAGGTATCCCCCACCAGTGCCAAGAAATCCACAATGCGCTCAGGTGGTACACCAAATTTTTCCATAACCCCATTCTCATCGTAGAGCACATCTTTCATGCTGTCGCACATCCTGACCTTGGGCCCCACCAACTGCATCAAATCCTTGTCGCCACTGATAATCAGGGCCTCCATGCCCTGCGCCGATGCAGCACAAGCCAGCGTGCCGATCACATCATCCGCCTCCACATCGGGCACCGACAGTAACGGTAGTCCCAGGGCCTGGATCACGGTATGTACCGTGTCTACCTGGGCGCGCAGTTCCTCGGGCATCGGTGGACGGTTCGCCTTATATTCGCTGTAGAGGCGATCGCGGAAGGTCTTGCCTGGCGCATCAAACACCACCACGAAGTACGGCGTTTCATATTCACGCAGAAGACGACGCAGCATGTTGACAATGCCATATACCGCGCCAGTACTCTCACCTTTGGAATTGGCCAGGTTAGGCATCGCGTGAAACGCCCGATAAAGATACGAGGAGCCATCGACGAGAATCAATTTTTCAGGCATAAGGAATAAAGCGGGATTCAGCATCGCCGGCTCGCTATGCCGACTAGTAGGGTTCAGCGCAGTATACGTGGCCGTGACGACATTCGTACCCCTTGCGCCAACTGGTGTTTCGCGGGATGATGGAACCACCCCGGGGCACAAATAGTGATGAACAGATCTCAATGCGCGCTAGTCGGCCAACATGCCAGACAGCGCATGATCGAGTACCGGACTCGTGGACACATTAGCGCACTAAAAGTGATTCGCGATCGTGACCCAACCATGGTGATCCGCGGCACCGCGGGTGATGACTCTTTCACCCGCTCTGGGTGTAATCTTGCTGCCAGCCTGACGATCCCACTTTGGAAAATCGGAGAGTGACACTGCGGCGCGCACTGGGACACATGATCACCTGTGTGCTTGTGGGTGTTCTTGTCGGCGGATGTGCGCAGAAACCGATACAGGCACGATCGGCCCACATCCGCTTTTACACTATCAACAATAATAACCAGCTAACTGAGCTATCACTCATCCCCAACCGCGACGAGTCGGGCTGTCACAATTTCCCACTCGACCTGAAGATCCACCGGGTCGCCCAAGTTGGTTTCAAACACTGTGCACTTTATCAATCAGATGGCTGCCTTGATGACGCCATGTTAACCATGAAGTGGTCGGGCAAACGATCCCTTACCGATGCCCACAAGAACGAGCCCACTACCACGATTACCCCGGGATCGCTGTGGCTCTTTGATCAGCACCGCGAGATCACGGTCGCCTCGTGGTATTGCACACCCCAAGCCTAGCCGACTCCTCCCCCCACCGGGCTGGCAATTACTGATCCATTTGGCGCCGTGCCAAAACCATGCCCTTGAGCAGGTTAAGTGCTTCACCAATCTCGAAATCCCGATCCTGCAGGCGCTCAGCCACAGCTTGCGCTTCGTTGCCTGGATTGGCGGCAGTGTTTTCATTTTCCAGATGACCGGCAAGATCAGATTCGCGCATGCCAGAATGTGCGCTTGCGGGTGACGTGGCGACCTCCAGTCGGCGACTGACAATATCCGGTTCGATACCTGTGGCCTGAATGGAACGATCGCCGGGTGTGTAATAACGGGCTGTTGTCAACTTGAGCGCAGCGCCGTTATTCATCGGCAAAATGGTCTGCACTGAGCCTTTGCCAAAAGTTTTGGTCCCCAGGATCAAGGCCCGCTGGTGATCCTGCAAAGCGCCGGCCACAATCTCTGAAGCCGAGGCTGACCCCTGATTGACCAGTACGACGAGGGGGGCGCCATCGAGTACGTCACGGCCGGTGGCGTCAAAGGTGAAAGCCGAATCGGCAGTACGGCCTCGGGTCGAGACGATCACGCCTTCTCGCAAAAATAAATCGCTGACCTCGACCGCCCCATTGAGCACCCCGCCGGGATTATTACGCAGGTCCAGAATCAGGCCACTAAGGGGATCGCCGGCTTCTTCTTCCAGGCGCTCGATCTGACGGCGCAGTGAAGCACCGGTACCAGACTGGAACTGGCTGATACGGGTGTACGCGAAACGAGTTTCCAGCAGTTCCCCGCGTACGCTGCGCAACTGGATGATGGCCCGCTTAAGGGTCACGTCGAAAGGCGCCTCGACGCCTTCACGGGCAATGGTCAGCGTAATCTCACTACCAGGTTCACCGCGCATGCGTTCCACCGCTTTGTTCAGTGACTGGCCTTTGACAGCTACCCCATCAAGACCGATGATGAGATCACCACTGCGAATCCCGGCTGCCTCAGCCGGGGTACCGTCCAGCGGTGCAACCACGCGAATTGCGCCATCCTGCAGTGTGACCTCCATGCCCAGGCCCCCAAACTCACCCCGGGTATCGATACTGATCTCACGGAACGAATCAGGATCCAGATAAGCCGAATGGGGGTCCAGCCCACCCAGCATGCCACGCACGGCATCGCGCAGCAGTGTTGTGTCGTCGATGGGCTCAACATAATCGCTCTTGATCAAGCTGAAAATCTCGGCAAACAGGCGCAAGTCTTCAATCGGCAGTTCTGTTGCCTCAGACGATTCGGCTGCGATGCCGGGACGGGTCAATGCCAAAAGTGTGCCCACTAACACAGGTACAAGAAATCGGGTGACTCGGGATGTTTTCATAACACGCTCGCGCGTAACGGTGTCTGGATCAAATCGACTGAACGCCTTCAGTATACCGTTCGCCTGTGGGCTTGGCGTGATAGAACACCGTGGCGATAACGAGGTGTCGGCACGGCGTTACGATAACGCAACCGGGTATAGGAATCTGAAACATTAGCGTATAATGTTAGTTTAATATTGGGGATAATGGATATAGGTGCCATGGTCATAGCAGCGAAACAGCGCGAACATGAAAGCGACCGGGGAAACGCGGGGCAACTTTTTCTTGCCAGCGAGACAGACCTGTATATTGCCTCGAGATCCCTCAAAGCAATGGGTCACCCATTGCGGCTGAAAATCCTTTGCATCCTTGCCGGTGTCACTGAAACCAGCGTACAGGATCTGGTGGATCTGGTCGGCACATCCCAGAGCAATATCTCCCAACATCTGTCGATCCTGCGTGACAAAGGGATCCTCGCCTCACGCAAAGATGCCAACAAGGTCTTTTACCGGATCGGTGATGAGAAAATTCTGGCGCTGATGGGTACCATGCGCGAAGCTTTCTGTAGCGATCACAACTGAAGCCCCTTGTCGCGCGAGCGCCCGGCCAAGTCGTGCCGGCTGGTGTGCGGTAGACTACCGCCCCCTTCATTTCTTCATTGAGCTACGATGGATTTTGAGTTTGTTGCCAGCAACTGGCATCTTTTTGCAGCGCTGATCGTTATCTCGCTGCTGATCGGCATCGATACCGTACGCCGCGGCGGCGGCGGTGCCGGCCAGATAAGCGCAGTACAGTTACCCCAACTGATCAATCACGAGAACGCCGTGGTGGTCGACGTCTGCGAAAAAGAGGAGTTTGGCAAAGGCCATATTCCAGCTGCTATTAATATCCCCGCAGGCCAGATCAAGGAACAACTGGGTCAGTTAGAAAAATACCGCAGCAAAAACCGACCTATCGTGCTGTCATGCCGCAGCGGCAACCGCGCCAGCCGAGCGGCTGCGGTGTTGCGCAAGAATGAGTTTCAGCGGGTCTATACGCTAAGCGGGGGGCTGGCAGCATGGGAAAAAGAAAACCTGCCTCTGGAACGCTGAACGCTTTGGAACCATCGTTATGACTGATACCGCTGTACAAACACCTAAATCAATATTTCAGTTGCATCAGGTGTTCGTCAAGGATTCTTCATTCGAATCGCCTCAGAGTCCAGATATTTTCACCTGGAAGGAATACCGCCCGGAGACCGAAGTCGATCTCAAGGCTCAGCACCATGACATCGATGCCGATCAGCATCTTCATGAGGTCATCCTCAGGGCAACGGTCACCTCGCGGCACGATGACCAGATCATATTCCTGGCCGAAGTCCAGCAGGCCGGTGTCTTCACCGTGCAGGGGAGCACCCCAGAGATACAGGAGATGATGCTGGAAGCGGCTTGCCCAAACGTCCTGTTCCCGTTTTTACGCGAGACGGTCGCCGGGCTGATCTCCAAGGGTGGCTTTCCCCAGTTCTTGCTGGGTCCAGTCAATTTCGATGCCATGTACCTGCAGAAAAAAGAACAGGCTGCGCAAAAAGCCGCTGAGGATAATGGCGCCGGCGTACCCGTAACTGCCAACTGACCCTGTGTCACCCCGTCGGTGACTGCCTGCCGGGCTAACCTATCTCATGCCTGAATCAACCGCAGAACCGATAACTATCCTTGGTGCCGGTTCCTGGGGAACTGCCCTGGCGCTACTGATATCCCGATGTCAACAACAGGTATTGTTGTGGAGCCATGAGCCTCACCATGCCGAACAGATGGCGAAGACCCGAACTAATGAAGCCTACCTGCCCGGTATTTCCCTGAGCGAAAATATCACTCCGACCAGCGACCTCGCCGTTGCTGCAAAAACCCCTAATCTGGTGCTGGCCGTGCCCAGTCATGCCTTTCGCGCTGTGCTCACACAGCTTAAGCCGCAATTGTCAGCGCAACCCAGGGCCAGTCTATGCTGGGGCACCAAAGGCTTTGAGCCTGATAACGCCCTGTTGCTCGGTGACGTATTTGATGAAATCATGGGCAACCATGCCCTGCCCAGCGTGGTTTCCGGGCCCAGTTTCGCCGGGGAAGTCGCACGTGCCCTGCCCACTGCGCTAACCGTGGCAGCAAACAATGACGAGCAGGCCGTGCGAGTCGCAACGTGGTTTCGTAATGAGCGTACCCGTGTATACACCAGCACTGATATGCGCGGAGTACAACTGGGTGGCGCCATTAAAAACGTGATGGCGATCGCTGCGGGCATCAGTGATGGGCTGGGCTTTGGCGCCAACGCCCGCGCAGCGTTAATGACCCGAGGTCTGGCTGAACTTCGCCGACTGGGGCAGGCCCTGGGAGGGAAGCCGGACACCTTCATGGGTCTGACCGGCATGGGCGATCTGATTCTGACCTGTACTGACGACCAGTCACGTAACCGCCGGGTCGGCCTCGCGCTTGGCCGCGGTCAGAGCATGGCACAGGCGCTGCAGGCCGTTGGCCAGGAGGCCGAGGGCGTGAACACTGCCCGGGAACTGCACCGTAGAAGTCACGAACTGGCCGTTGAGATGCCGATCAGCGAACAGGTCTACCGGGTCTTGTTCGAAGAGCTCGACCCAGCACAGGCGGTAACTGCCCTGCTCTCGCGCGAACCGCGTGCTGAGCATCACGAGACAGATTGACGCTCCGATAACAAAACACGCATCACGCTCTCCAGCATCGCCGGTTTTATTCCCAGACGCTCAAGACCATTGCACTCACAGACACTATCAACCTGTAAGGAGTAGTAGTTATCCAGAGTGAACAACGGCCCGGGCAGATGCTGCAGCACCCGGCCCTGCAGCCGCGCCACCCAATCCGGCACCCCGATAATCAGGCGATGCCGATCCGTAGCCCGCGCCGTAAATTCAATCAACTCACGAAAACTGTAGGACTTTGGCCCACACAGGTCATAGGACTGACAGCGCTCAGATTCTGCACCGCGCGCAATCACTGTGGAGAAGGCGCTGACCACATCATCGACCCAGACCGGGGCAAAACGTGCCCGTGGGCACACCAGGGGAAATACGGGCATCCAGCGCAGCATCTGAGCAAACTGTCCAAAGAAATTGTCGCCCTCGCCAAAAATAATTGACGGCCGGAAAAGGGTTACGATCAGATCTGCTGGCGCCGCGCGTGCCGCTTCTTCACCGTGCGCCTTGGAGCGCAAGTAGGCGCTGGGCGGGTTGACCATATCAGCGTGCAATGCGCTCATATGTAGATAGTGC
>Ga0066826_10000568_pt1 | contig 18428 bp, 18 predicted proteins | sample ETNtaG_12_FD_65496 | JGI IMG/M metagenome (GOLD analysis project Ga0066826, IMG submission 65496) | Marine microbial and viral communities from oxygen minimum zone, Eastern Pacific Ocean - ETNP201306SV49 | ecosystem: Environmental > Aquatic > Marine > Oceanic | place: Pacific Ocean: Eastern... | reverse complement strand
TCTGGTTGGAGCGGTTAAACATGGAGAGCTCTACCAACGTGTGCAGTTGCGTAAGCAGGATGACACCCCCTTGCGTGCCAGCACACTCAAACACAATGAGAACTACCTTTTTTTCTACCCGTTCGTTTCGACACCCTGTTTCCTGATTCGCCTCGATAAAACCATCGACCGGCCTGTTCGCCTGACCACCGGGAGAGGGGAATCTTACAACTGGCCGGGAGGGGTCGGCCCAGAACACCAGGTCGTTTCATTTTCGGCCATCTGCGCCCACAAGATGAGCCATCCTTCCGTACAGGTGAGTTTTATCAACTACCGTTCTGAAGAAGTACAGTTCGCCGGCAATGACAGCCAGTTTCACCGTCGATCCAATGTAATCTATTGCTGTTCGGAAGGCAGCGTGTATGATCCGGCAGAGGGTGCCCGGGTCCTGGGTGGTCCCGCACCGCACCCGCTTGCCGCGATTTTGCTGGAGCACGATCCCAACACCGATGCCCTCTACGCCGTGGGTGTCGCTGGCCAGTCCATGTTTGAGCCCTACTTCAGCGCTTTTGCGCATCGACTCGAGTTGGAGTTCAAAACCGAGCACATCGATCAACTCACCCGTCATTCTGCCTACGTTGTCCCGCTTACCCAATTCTGCTTACGACAGGTATTATGTTGACAGGCACCCCTCAGCCTGTCAGCGCACCTAGCATTTCCGATCGGCCCGTTTCCCGGGCATAGTCGTACGGCGTACGGCCTTTCTGGTCAGGCACTTCTAAGCTCGCCCCCCCTTGGACCAACGCGCGTGCAATATCCACAAATCCTTGCGCAACGGCTCTATGCAGCGCAGTTGCTCCCTCGGCATTGGCGGCGTTAAGGTTGATGCCCGGTAGCGCTACCAGCGCCTGCACCGCAGCCAGGCGCTTTTGTTCCGTCGCCTGCATTAACGGCGTCCAACCGAAGACATCACTCAGATTTGGATCTGCTCCCGAGCTTAACAGTTTCTGAATTACCAAAAGATGGCCCTTGGCGGCCGCCAGTGCCAGCGCCGTCCACCCGTTACCCGCCTGGGTATTCACCCTGGCACCTACCTCTATAAGCGCCGAGACAATCTTGACATCGCCGCTGACAGCGGCGTGCATCAGCGGTGTACCGCCATTGCTGTTGCGCGCGTTGACATCGGCGCCCGCCTTAATCAGATCGAGGCTGAGCTTAGCTGCGAGGCCTTGCGCGCTGACCATCAACGCAGTCTTCCCGTCTTGCGTGGACACATTGACCTGGGTAAAACCCCGGTTCAGCAATGTTGATAACGCTGTCACATCCCGCGCCCGAATCGATCGCACCCAGGATTCCAATGAATCTGCTGCAGCCACAGCTGGAAACAGAATTACCAGGACAAGGCATAGCCGTATCAGGCCCAAAGCGTGAATTCTCGATGGCAACACTACCCTTCTCCCCATTTTGGCCCACCAGGTAAAGTCGAGCCGGTACCCAATCGGTCTAATCCGATCGACGCTGACTTTTGAACCTGATTCAGTGGCGAGGGGTCAGGGTGCTCGGTTTTCCTCAGAATCGCCCTGAACTTCTGTATACCAGCGGTCGTGGTGCTCTTTCGCCCAATTGGCATCCACCTGGCCACGGGTCATTCCTGAAAGCGTACCTCGGACAAAGAATACCGCCAGGAAAATATGCCCAACAACCAGCGCGATAAATACCACTGCAATAACACCATGGACGATATGGGTGTACTCCATCACGTGACGGTATTGGCTGAAGTCGGGGCAAACCGTCACGATCCAGGATGCGATTGCCGGAAAATCCAGGATATAACCGGTAACAGATATTCCGATTCCCAGAAACACCGTTAGCCAGAAAAGCACTTTTTCACCGCCATTAAACTTGCCCGCGCTGGCATGGCCTTTACCCAGCATCCCACCACCCTTGGCAAACCATGTCAGGTCGCCCTTTTCGTAAAGATTCCTTCGCACCAGATTAAAAAACATCAGCACCAGGGCAATGGGAAACAAGAGTCCGAGCAGGTTATGCACCTCCTTAGATGCAGACGCAGCGACACCGAACGCTGACTTGCCGATGAGGGGAATCAATAGGGGGCGCCCGAACAGCAGTAACAACCCGGTAATCCCCAGCACAATGAAAAGCGCGGCAAGCAGCCAGTGAACAAAACGGGCGTTGACGGAGTGACGCTGCACCTGTACGCCCGACTCACCCGAGCGCAATTTCACTGGGCCGCGAATAGCATAAACCCCGACAATGATCAGAAGGACTACCAGCAATAGGTCGCCACCCTGTGGAATAAGCTGGTCATTGCGAGTGGACATCCAACGCTCACCTTGGGGATTGACCAGAACGGCGCTGTCGTGGCCCGTCACCTGCGTGGTCGCAGGCGTGTCGAGATGTCCCCGCACAGCACGCCAGAGATCTGCACCGGGGTTGGGATTATTAATTTCGGGTACAGAGTTCTCCGCCAGTGCCGCGGCGCCCGGAAACAAATTGGCGAGGGGAAGACAGAGCAGTCCGAGCAGAAAAATCCAGAATCGGCAATTTCTCACGTTTTACTCCTTCTCAAGATTTTGCGATTGCCGGCCCGCACCTAAAATGGCACCGATTGGCCGGGCACCCTGCAGACTCCAGGGCCCGCACGCCCTCATCAATCCAGCGCCAGCCAGAGCGCCCGGTGATAAGAAACAGTGTGCTGGCGAGATACGTGAACAAACCGGGGTGCCAGGGCGGAGGCGGTAACCGTTCCGGTCCACCGCCTCCTTCTGGTACTCCAGGACATCTGGGATCGGTATCCCTAGCCCTTGATCCCCTGTTTATCGTAGGCGACACCCCAGCCCCACTGAAGCGCACCTGCGCCCCGGTACATGACGCGTTCGCGGAAGATATCCGAGACCTTATCGCCATCTCCAGCCAACAGGGCTTTGGTTGAGCACATCTCGGCACACAGGGGCAGTTTGCCCTCAGCAAGCCGGTTTGCTCCGTACTTGCGGTGCTCCTCGGCCGAGTTGTTCTCCTCCGGGCCACCTGCGCAGAAGGTGCACTTATCCATCTTACCGCGTGAGCCAAAGGCGCCGGTCTCGGGGAACTGCGGGGCACCGAATGGGCATGCATAGAAACAGTAGCCACAGCCAATACAGATGTCCTTATCGTGCAACACCACACCATCGTTGGTGGTGTAGAAGCAGTCAACTGGACAGACTGTGGAACAAGGTGCATCGGAACAATGCATACAAGCCACTGAGATAGAGCGCTCACCATGGTCACCATCGTTAATAGTGACGACACGTCGGCGGTTCACACCCCAGGGTATGTCATTCTCGTTCTTACATGCGGTGACGCAACCATTGCATTCGATGCAGCGCTCGGCGTCACAAAGGAACTTCATTCTAGCCATGAGTCATATCCTCCTTTAGGCAACGCTAATGCGGCACAGGGAACACTTGGATTCCTGCATCTGGGTGACAGAATCGTAACCGTAGGTCATCGCCGTGTTGGCTGCCTCCCCGAGTACATACGGATCGGCTCCTTCCGGATACTTGCTGCGAAGATCCTTACCCTCCATGTGGCCAGCGAAGTGGAACGGCAGGAACACAACTCCGGAAGAGACCCTTCGAGTGACGAGTGCTTTCACTTTAAGCTTGGCGCCTTCCGCCCCCTCGACCCAGACCATCTGGCCATCGCGTATACCGTTGTCATTGGCATCCGAAGGATGGATTTCTGCAAACATGTCCTGCTGCAGTTCAGCCAGCCAGGGATTCGACCGTGACTCGTCGCCACCCCCTTCATATTCCACCAAGCGCCCGCTCGTGAGGATCAACGGGTACTCTTTGGAATGATCCGTCTTCTGGATGGACGCATATCGGGTCGGTAGGCGATACGCCTTTTTATCCGCATAAGTCGGATATTTCTCGACCAGATCGCGTCGGTTGGTATACAACGGCTCCCTATGCACCGGCACAGGATCCGGGAAGGTCCAGACAACCGATCGGGCCTTGGCATTGCCAAAAGGCGCGCAACCATGCTTGATTGCGACCCGTTGAATTCCGCCAGATAGATCAGTCTTCCAGTTCCGACCCTCTGCCGCGGCTTTCTCTTCACCCGTGAGATCATCCCACCAGCCAAGTTGCTTGAGCAGTTTGTGATCAAACTGTGGGTAGCCGTCCTTGATCTCCGAACCCACCGGATAGGAGCCATTTGCCAGCAGGCTCTCACCGTTGCGCTCCACCCCAAAACGGGCACGGAAGCACAAGCCGCCATCTGCGACGGGCTTGCTTGGATCGTACAGGTTTGGCGTACCAGGATGCCCCATCTCGGGGGTGCCCCAGCAAGGCCATGGCAGGCCGTAGTACTCCCCATCACAGGGGCCACCCTCGGCCTTAAGCGTCGTGAGATTAAACGTGCCCCAGTTAGCCTGTTGCTTCTTCATCCGCTCTGGGCTCTGACCGGTGTAACCGATTGTCCACATGCCGCGGTTAAACTCGCGGGTGATATCTTCAATCAGCGGCTCGTCATTTTCGACCTTGATGTTCTTGGTGAACTCGGGGCCGAACTCAAGTTTGCTCGCCATTTTGTACATAATGGTGTGATCAGGCAATGATTCAAACATCGGGTCGATGACTTGGTCACGCCATTGCAGCGACCGGTTCGAGGCCGTAACCGACCCATAGGTTTCATACTGGGTGGAGGCTGGCAGGAGATAAACACCATCCGTCCGATCGTGCATGACCGCGCTTGCTGTCGGGTAGGGATCGATCACCACCAGCAGATCCAGCTTTTCCATGGCCTTTTTCATCTCAAGGCCGCGGGTCTGGCTGTTCGGCGCATGCCCCCAGAACACCATCGCCCGCACGTTATCACGTTGGCCGATATTGGCTTTGTCTTCCAGTACACCATCGATCCAACGTGAGACGGGTATCCCTTTGTAATTCATCGGCGAGATCGGTTTGCCGTTGTCACCCGCTACCTCGCTGGGATCGAACCTGCCTTTGACCCACTCATAATCCAGGTCCCAGACGCGTGACCAATGCTTCCATGAGCCTGCGGACAGACCATAGTACCCGGGTAACGAATGTGACAGGATGCAGAAGTCGGTGGCACCTTGAACGTTATCGTGGCCGCGGAAGATATTGGTGCCGCCACCTGATTTACCCATATTGCCTAACGCAAGTTGGAAGTTACAGTAGGCGCGGGTATTGTTGTTGCCGATCGTGTGCTGGGTTCCCCCCATGCACCAGATGAAGGTTCCCGGCCGGTTATCCGCCATGATCTTGGCGGCCTGGTATACCAACTCCTCGCGCACGCCGGTCACATCATGGGTGACATCCGGGTTCCAGTTGGCAACCTCCTTCTTGATGTCGTCCATGCCCCAGACCCGCTGGTGGATAAACTCTTTGTCTTCCCAGCCGTTCTCGAAGATGTGCCACAAAATGCCCCAGATAATAGCGACGTCTGTTCCTGGGCGTATCTTCAGATGCAGATCTGCATGGGCTGCAGTCCGGGTGAATCTCGGGTCAATCACGATCAGCGGCGCATTGTTGCGTTCCTTGGCCCGCATCAGATGAATCAGGGAAACCGGGTGTGCCTCAGCCGGGTTGCCGCCGATCACCAACATCGCCTGACTATTGTGAATATCGTTATACGAGTTGGTCATCGCGCCATAGCCCCAGGTGTTGGCAACACCTGCGACCGTGGTGGAATGACAGATCCGCGCCTGGTGGTCACCGTTGTTCGAGCCCCAAAGAGCGTAGAACTTACGGAACATGTATGACTGCTCGTTGTTGAACTTGGCAGATCCCAGCCAGTACACAGAGTCAGGTCCGGACTGCTGCCGGATCTGGAGCATCTGATCACCGATCTCGTTAATCGCCTCATCCCAGCTGACCCGGACCCATTTTCCGCCAACCAGCTTAGTGGGGTATTTCAAGCGGCGCTCGCCATGGCCGTGCTCACGAACCGAGGCGCCTTTGGCGCAGTGGGCACCCAGGTTAAAGGGGTGATCAAAGGCCGGCTCCTGGCCAACCCAGACCCCATTGTTCACTTCGGCGTTGATGCCGCATCCCACCGAGCAATGCGTACAGACCGTACGCACTGTTTGGGTGCCACCGCCCCCCGAGGGGATCGCAGCCTGTGCTTTTCGCATCATGGTGGGTGACAACGCTGTCGCAGCAGCCGCACCACCCAACGTCACGCCAGAGCGCTTAAGGAAAGTCCGGCGATCAATGGCGCTGCCGGTCCTATCCTGCTTCGGAACCGACGCGGGTTCAGTCGCAGTTCTGATCAGTTTCATTTGAATTCCTCCGTCATTCCGGGCCAGCCCGGAAAAGGGTGTAATTAGGACGATCAGCCAGCCTTAGAGCCTGGCGGTCTTGTAGTAGTCCCTGATGTGGCCAGATTCCCGATAGCCCGTATCGGCTGATGCCCCGGGTGAGTTCTGGTCTGTCGCTGCGACTGCACCGGTACTTGCTGCCAGTGCCGCGGCACCGCCTGCGGTCGCCGCACCCTTGAGGAATGCACGCCTTCCGGTCGCACTTTGCTCCTTTGGTAATTGCTTCTTGCTCATATTTCTCGTTTCCTCGCTGTGGAAGAGTTATTAGATTCCAACAACGTCAAGCTACACCTCCATTGCGAAGTACTGCTTTTCGAGCGCAATGAAAGCTTTGCCAAATTCACCAACGGCCCGGTAGAAGCCGCTCTCGCGCGCCTCTACCAGATCATCGAAGAATGCTGTCATCCATGACCCGACATGCTGCGCGAAAAATGCCTGCTGCGTGCCATGGGAGTATTCGGCCGGGTCGCTTGCCATGAGGCTCATCACCTCACAGAGTGCACCGGCATGGTCTTCAGGTTCGTGGGTGTCATCCGTCGTCTCAAGGCCGAGCCGGGCAAGATCTTCTCGCAGTTCTGCCAGCGGCCTCTCCTGCAGGAAACCGGTCAGGTAGACCGACCCGTAAGGGAGTAGTTCGCCACGGCCCAGGCCAACAAAAAGTGCGTGATAGTCGTGGGCCAGAGCTTCAAGATCAGCCGTGCCCACTTCGCGCTGCAATCGCTGCCAGGGTAACGGCGTTTGGGCCTCTTTCATCGAGGCAAGAAACCCACGGACTTCTTCAGAGCACGGCGCACCCAGCATTGCCCCCAACAGGGTATACACCCCTGCACGCGCCATCTCCTCGTCAGGGACAGGGTTCATGATGGCCTCTGCTGTTGAGGGCTCTACCACTGGTAGGTGACCGTGCTATGCATATCTATATTACAAATGAGAATTATTATTATTCATAAAATCAATCACTTAATTGCTCACCCAATAGTGACATAGAACCCTCGACAGGTTCAACCCTGCATCCCGGGTATGGCTCAAATCACGTCAACGAGCATGCGCAACTTGTAACTGATTGATTTTAGAGCTCTCCTCGCGCCTCGCTGTAATACAGCTTTGCCCAGGATTGCTAGCCCTCAAACATACTCTTGACTCTACAGTCCTCGCACTGCTTGAGGCGGTCAAGGCCCTCGCCCACAAACATCCGGTGCCCAGATAGTTTTTCCTCCATCTTGCGAATCATGCTCAGCGTCGTAAAGGGCTTGCCACAGCTGAGGCATTCGAAAGGGGCCTCTTCGTTAAGCACCCGACGCTGCATTCGTGCCTGGCCATCGGTCAACACGCGAGCGTGTAATTGGATCGCCTGCTCCGGACAGGCCTGCGCACAAAGCCCACACTGAACACAATTCCATTCAATAAACGAAAGGCAGGGACGCTCCTTATCATCCAGGATGGCACCCGCGGGGCAAACAGATACACAACCCATACACAGGGTGCATTTTTCAGCGTTGACCCGGATCTCGCCAAACGGCGATCCGGCTGGCATCTCAATCTCGCCAGGGGGCATGACCCCTGTCTGACTTACAAGATGATCAATCGCGGCCCGAAGAACCGCCCGCTTTTCATCCATCCCGGCATAAGTCGCGGGCTTGAAATTTTCTCCGGGCTGAACAGCGCTACTCGAAACCCTTTCGACCAGACCCTGCGCGGAGACCGCCTCAATCGACCCGGTATGCCAGCCCAGTCCACGCAACAGCGCCTGAATCTCTCCGGCCTGTCGTTCGATTGATGACATAACACTGCCCGGCGTATTATCGGCTGTCATGACCAAAACGGATGATGCACCGTAGGCTAGCGCCGACAACCAGACCTCGGGCCCCGTGCTGCCCACTTCCTCGGTTCTCCAGGGGATGAGAGTATCTGGCAACCGGGGAAGGTGCGATGCAATCTGGGATCCACCCTCGTCACCTGCAAAAAAGACCAGCAATGGGGCCAGGCCGGATTGATCACGAAATGTTCTGATGACATGACGAAGACTGTTAAGCGTATCGACTCGATGGGGATAAGCATAAGCCAACGCCCCGGTAGGACACGCTGCCGCACACGAGCCCATGCCGTGACACAGGTGGGGATCCACCGCAATCTTTTCACCTACGGAACTCAGTGCATCTGCCGGACAGGCCTCAAGACAACGGCGACAGCCTAAGATACCCCGCGCGCTGTGCGCACAGGTATCTGACTCGTACAAGACGTAGCGTGGCTTCTCAAACTGGCCTGTTAACTCGCGTATCGACTGGCAGGCCTCGTCAAGTGCAAGACTATCACCGCGGGGCGCAAAATAGCCTGGCGGCAGCACTTCCTGGGTCAGCGCAGGCTCCCGACGAAGGTCCAGCACCATGTCAACGTACCCCCCGGACAAATCCATCGCCTGGGCAAGATCAATATCACCCTCTTCTCGCCCAACTACGATACCGAACTTCCCAAGGAACCCGCTCACTGCTTTGGGCTGGCCATAAATGACCGGCACCGCCCGTCCGGCCACCTGGCGGGTTTCGGTTCCCCCTGTTATCCCGCCCTCGGTTGCAAGGATCAGACAAACTGGCGCATCCGAGAAATCCTCAACTACTGATAACGCTGAGGCCAGAGGCCCGATCAAGGCCACCAGCCCGGTCGAGCTATAAGAGATTAGTGAAGTCGGGGTCGCTTCACCTTGTATGCCGGCAGCGAGCGCCTGCAAGCGGGCGCTCTGAATAGCCGATGCATCGGGTAGATCAAAACCCAGAAAATGCGCCACTTGCGCGACCGGAATAACGCTCATGCGGGTTTACCGTGCTTGCTTTTGCCCTGCTCTGAATGCCTGCTAACCCATTCTCGGGTAGATTCGGTTTTCTCGTTCGGGCCACTGAGGCCTGCCTCACCCTCTTGCGACTCGGGCTCGCTTTGCCCGTGCGCAACACGCTGGCCTTGGGGCTCAAGGTCAGCGGCCTGCTCATTACTCTGCGCCACCGGCTGCCCGTCTTGCCCGTCTTGCCCGTCTTGCTCGTCTTGCTCGTCTTGCTCGTCTTGCGCCATGATCGGGGACTCCTCAGAGTTGCCGTCCTGCTGTGCCAATGCCTCCTGAGATTTTCGCTCCAACATTTCTTCGCGATGGCGCATATCGGCGGTCACGATATCTCCCAGGGGCTGAAAGACCGTAAAGTCCTCGTCATAATCGTCCAGGCCGTCTCGAATATTGAACCCGGCACCGTGAAAAAGTTTTCGTAACGCAACTTTTCGCAGTTTCTCACTCACCTCAGGCGAGAGAAACCCGCTGTAACTGTCGTCCTCCCCCAGGGTTTCCAGCGAAGGCATATCGGCATCCGTCAGCGGGCGCTCCACTGGCTCCGGCTGAGCCTCGGGCAATTCCGCTTCCTGCTCGGACTCGTCCTGGCGTGTCGGTTGGCCCTTTTCCTGCTGTTGTAACGCCTTACGCCTGGACCAACGGCCCAGGAGTCCACTTTCTGGATCCCTCATAACCTGAAGATTCTCGCCTGCATGGTGTCAGTGCCCCACCGGTCGGCGCAACGGCTTCCAAGTGTCATCTTTCCATTTCTGCCGGGTTCGTTTTTGTTTCTTCTCTGGCCTGTAGTTTTCCAGCACCCAAGCTTTCACCCACTCGTCGACCGGTGCAGGCACCGGCAGATCGAAAACCGGCGTATCCACCTCAATATACGATGCCATCTCGTCGTAGCTCAGCGTAACCAGTAGCGGGTGCAATACGCCTTCGTCTTCCTCCTGTTCGCAGACAACGAATACGCCAGGATTCGCACCGGTTATGTTCGCATAGTAACTCTCCGCATCGTCCGGAAAAAGCTCGATACTGTAGCCCCCATACAGAAACTGCTCGCTCTGCTCTCCCCGGTGAATGCTGGCGCACGATACTCCTGTCGAGGTTTCTTTCCCCGGTAACACCCCAATGACGGACCAACTATCCGTCATCCAGACTTTATCTGGATAGCGCTTACACTCCACGATGATCGAGACCGGGTATCGAGTTTTCATTAACAAATCGGGGGTTGTCTGCGCCGTCACAACGGTTCACTATAACCGGCTCTGAAAGCCTACTCAATCAAGTCGACGTAAAACCATGAACTCCACAAGGAAACCGGTACCCGCGATTCAACGCCCCTTGATGTCCGACGAGGGCCTTGAGCCAACGCACCCGGTCCGCGCACGAGATGAATTTGGTCATGAGCGCGATCTCAATATTGCCGGAGAGTTCCCATTGACGATCAAGGTTGATAACGCCGAGGTCGTCACCCTGATGACCTTAGGCACCTACCCGGAGAAACTGACACTGGGTTATCTTCGCAACCAACGTCTAATTGATGACATTAACGAGATTGCAAAGGTCACCGTCGATTGGGAACGCGAGACCGTCGATGTTCTAACGACGCACGGGGAAGGCATCACCAATCTGCATGAAAAAATTGCCAAGCGAACCGTCACCAGCGGGTGTGGACAAGGAACCATTTTCAGCTGCACACTGGATAAACTGTATGACACTCGCCTGCCAAGAAGTGAAATTCGTCAATCCACCATCTACGCCCTGCTGAAAACAATCAATACCTATAATGAGATCTACCGGGAGGCCGGTGCGGTACATGGTTGTGCGCTTTGTGAAGGTTCAAAAATTCTGCATTTTGTTGAAGATGTCGGACGACACAATGCGACGGATACGATTGCGGGAGAAATGTGGCTTGCGGAGATCTCGGGCAGCGACAAGCTCTTCTACACCACAGGCCGACTCACATCCGAGATCGTCATGAAAGCCGCTCACATGGGCATTCCGGTACTGATATCCCGATCCGGCATTACCTATATGGGGCTTGAACTGGCGCAGGATCTGGGGGTCACAATGGTGGCACGTGCCAAGGGTAAACATTTTCTGGTTTATAACGGTGAAGATACCGTCATCTATGATCAACCCCCTGAGCCAAAAACCCCGGCTTCAAATTCAGTGACCCGAAGAACCCGTTAACCGGGGATCGCCTGATACCACCCAGCCGACTCGATCAGAGCGATATCGACTCCGTACAGTTCAGACAGGTTTTCCTCGGTCAATACTTCGCCCTTTGGTCCATCCGCCCAGACTCTACCTTCGTGCAACAGCACAACCCTGGAGATCTCCGGGGGTATTTCATGGATATGGTGCGTCACCAGCACCAGCGTGTGACCCGAACTCATCAGTTCCCGCATTGTTTTGAGGCACTGGAAGGTGGCTGAAAGATCCAGCCCCCCGGTAGGCTCATCCAGCACCAGATTCGGCGGATTATTCACCAAAGCGCGGCCGAGCAGTAAACGGCGCTGCTGGCCTGTTGACAACGTGCCAAACTCCCGCGGGGCGAGATGCGCAACACCCAGCTGCTCTAGAATCTCCCGGCTGCGGATCCGCTGTGCTGGCTCAATCTGTTGATGACCCCATACTCCGACGCTGCCGAAAAAACCGGAAAGTACAACTTCTTCAGCCAGCGCTCCCGGTGAATACTGCTCCTGCAGATCGCTCGACACGACACCCAGTTGCCGGCGCAGTGCCCAAATACCACCTCGAGCCTGCCCCAAAATTCGCACGACCGGGTGATCACGCCACAAAGGGTATAACTCCCGCGTCAGCAGCTTCAGCAGGGTAGTCTTACCCGCCCCATTGGGGCCGAGAATAACGGCACTCTCGTGCTGGTGCAGTGTCAGGCTCAGTCCATTGAAAACCCGCGTGTCACCACGAAAGACTGTGGCGTCGGTGATTTCGATAAGCGGCGTTGTGTCGCCAACCGCAAGTCCTGTAGCAGCTGACATGCCGCTTAATTCAAGCAAGCTTGATCTCGTCTTCGATAACGACATCCAGATCGGTCCCGGTAACTTGCAGCCGGACGGATGCCTTCAGGGTTGTGCAATCCTCAAGCGTGCCCCCGGCAATACCACTTCGGACGGCTTGTTCGATCTCCCGTTGAGACTGAATGCCTACTTTCTTCAGGAACCTTCGAAGTTGAATATTGAATACGTCTTCGTCCACATTTTTCTCCTTAAATTACGCCAGTTTCAGCTCCCTAAGGTACGGGAATCTGCCCTCTTCTGTGTCACATTTTTGCGCCTGCCCAGACAGACACCTGATATCGGTTCAGTAGTCGATCGTACCGTGCAGAGAAATTATGCCGGCTTATCATCCCCAGATGATAGTGCGACCGGCTTGCCATGGGGTGTGTTGAGGTAGGCCTGACGCCACCGGACCGCATACTGACGTACCTCAACATCCTGCATCACATTTTTATCGTAGAGCATCAGCTCAAGAGTTGTCAGCCAGTGCTGATAGTAGGTATCTCCCAGGTCTGCCTCACCCCGCTCACGCACCAGAGCGATCTGGGTGGATAGGCGTTCAGTCCACTCCGCCCAGGAGAAAAGACCCTGCCGGTGTAACTCGATCACGATGGCAAATACCTGTGCCTCCCACGGTTTAGCGAACACTGGCCCTTCGGTATCGACCGGCAAGCCCGCGAGTTCGGCAGGTTGTGGGATTCCCTGCAAGCTCACAGCGGCGCCAGTTGGGGTTCCCACAAATCTACCCTCACCATGAAGTCGGTAACGGGGTTCTCCTCGTCAGTCCAGATCCTGGTTGAGGAGAAGGCAACATTGTAAAGATGCTGCCCTTCGCGTTGCCCGCGCGCATGCTGATCAGCGAATACATGAGCACCATGATGATGCTGGATGATGCCCTCCCGACCGCGCAGATAGGCCGGCACTCGGGTGTGGCCGCCGGTCGACTCCCTTCGTACTCGCACCAGATCTCCTGGAGAGAAACATGCCTCTTGCTCGATCACCATATCGACCGGGGCCCCACGGGAAAGAACCTGGGGCACCGCCTGCGCCGATAGTGCCGCCGCAATTTCAGCCGGCTTCCCCACAGCCGTTCCCGTTTCCAACTCCCGCAACGACACCAGCCCCTTCTCGGCCAACAACGTCTGCAGTCCTGCTAACCAGTTTTCATAGTAACTCTGACGCAGGTAATCCTCTGGTCGCTGGCGTTCGCGGGCATGACGGGATTCATCCAGATTCCAACGACCCAGGAATCCGCAGGCCAGTGTCATAGCGAATACCCGTTTTTCCCAGTCCGCATGAAACACTGGCTCGTGTGATTCAGGCTCCGGGCAAATCGGCCCCAAACCCGGCTTTCCGCCCAGGTCGTGACCGCCCGTCATGGTGCCCCCTGCGCCTTCGGTGGGGGTATTTTTTCGACCCCGATCATGGCATTACGCGTTACCAGGCCCGCCAGCGTCTCCTCAGGCCACCCCTGGGTTTCTGACGGCTGCTGGGGGAGTACCAGATAACGCATCTCTGACGTGGAATCCCAGACCCGGATCTGAACATGGTCATCCAGGATCGTGCCGAACTCATCCAATACGCCCCGCGGATCGCTTACCGCTCTGGAGCGATAGGGCGCTGATTTATACCAGACCGGTGGAAGACCCAGTACCGGCCAGGGGTAACATGAGCACAACGTACAGACGACCAGGTTGTGCACCATAGGGGTATTCTCTACTACCTGTATGTGTTCTCCCTGGCGGCCGGTGTAGCCCAGGGAGGCAATTGCTGCCGTGCCATCCTCCAGCAGCCACTCTTTGAACTCAGGCTGCGCCCAGGCTTTTGCCACCACCTGCGCCCCATTGCGTGGACCGACTTTATGCTCGTAGGTCTCGATCAACACATCAAGGGCCGCTGGCACCACCAGCCCTTTCTCCACCAGCAATGACTCCAACGCCTTAACCTTCAATTCAAGATCACCCGGTGGCTCGGTATGATCGTGTTCGTGGGGGTGCTCTTGGTCTTTCACGAAACCTCGGCTTATGTTCAGGGCTGATCGCTGCGCAATCCGCTGGATAGATGCAGCATCCAGTCAACGACAAAATTCACGGCGACAGTGAGGCCCGCAATCGCTGCCGCTGGCAACAAAGGCGTGATGTCGTTGTAGTTGATCAGGGTCGCATTCTCGCGGACCATGGAACCCCAATCTGCTGTCGGTGGCTGGATTCCCAACCCCAGAAAACTGAGGGCCGCGATAAAGAGAAACACAAAGCAAAAACGCAACCCGAATTCTGCCAACAACGGAGCGGTGATATTGGGCAACACCTCCTTGCGGATGACCCATCCCATCCCTTCCCCACGAAGCCGGGCTGCCTCAACGAACTCCATTACTACAACATTCATGGCTGCGGATCGGGCAATTCGAAATACCCGGGTACTGTCCAGCAGGGCGATGATCATCACCAGTGATGGAATCGACGTGCCAAAAATGGTCAACAGCAGTAAGGCAAAAATCAGTGAGGGTATGGCCATCAGGATGTCGACAACCCGGCTGATCAACATGTCGTACCAGCCACCTAGAATCGCTGCCAGCATCCCGGTGATGCCGCCGATAAGGAAAGCTAACACGACGGTAGCAAATGCAATCCCGATGGTGTTGCGCGCACCATAAATCAATCGCGTCAACATATCGCGACCGATATTATCGGTGCCCAACATAAACTGATCCGACCATAACTCATAAGAGGCGCCCACAATCGCCGTCTCCTTGTAAGGCGCGATCCAAGGTGCCAGCAAAGCGACCAGCACGTACCCCGAAATAGCCACAAGGCCTACCTTTGCGCTGAACGGGGCCGAAAGAAAGAGTCTGATCATTTCGCCCTTTCTCTAGCGTGGATGTAGCAGTCGTGGATTGGAGACAATCGCCACGATATCTGCCACCAGGTTGAGCAGGATATAAACGGCTGCAAAAATCATGGCGCAAGCTTGTACGACTGGCAGATCCCGCTTGGAGACACTATCGACCAGCAGTTGCCCCAACCCGGGGTAGACAAAGACCACTTCGACGACGACAACGCCGACCACGAGGTATGCCAGGTTCAGCGCAATGACATTGACAATGGGACCCCAGGCGTTAGGTAACGCGTGGCGCACAATCACCCGGAAAGGCTGAGTCCCTTTGAGGTGCGCCATTTCGATATAAGGGCTAGAAAGCAGATTAATGATCGCAGCACGCGTCATCCTTAACATATGGGCCAATACGACCAAGGTTAAGGTCAGGGCCGGCAAAATTGTCCGAAAAAGCTTGTCACTGAAGGCAAGATCGGTGCTGACATTAGAGATGCCCGGAAAAATCCCGCTCTTGACCGACAAAAAGAGGATCAATATATAAGCCACAAAGAACTCTGGAAACGATATCGACGTTAACGTTGTCAGGTTCACAATCCGATCGTAAATGCTGTTGCGGTAAAGCGCTGCGAGCAGACCCAGGAATAACGCAAAAGGCACCGCGATGGCAGCCGCAACCCCGCCCAGGAACAACGTGTTGGAAAGCCGGGTTCCGACAAACTCCGTGATGTCGCGTTTACTGGCCAGGGATTTCCCCATATCCCCTGTCAGCATCCCCTTGAGCCATTCCAGGTACCGGATGTGGGCCGGGCGATCCAGTCCAATCTCTGCCCGAAAGGCTGCAACCGTCTCAGGTGTAGCAGATTGGCCCAGGAGCGCCTGCGTAATATCCCCGGGAAGCAGTTCCACAACGAAGGCAATAATCAGCGAGACGACAAACAGTGTCAGTAATCCCAAACCTAAACGCTGCAGTATGACTTTAGCTAACGAAGACACCCCATCTCCTGGTTGCACCTCTTATGGATTCGATCTTCCTTGATACAAAAGCTTGGAAGCCCGGATTCCCACTTTGTGTTCGTGTAATTTAACCGAGTTCGGCCAACACGCAAACGCGCTGCCAATGAAGCGGCCAAGACCGGGGCATCACGGATCGAGCGGTCGCCATCAGACCCCTTTCCGACCACATTCGTTTTTCCGCATCTTTCTGCGTGCCCCGGTTTTATTGAGGCAAAAAAAACCTGGTGGGGCCGCGCCGGCCCCACCAGGCTGATTTTGCTACTTAGGCACTGCGTTAATCAGGCAAACCACCAACGTTCTACGGCTTTCATGCCGTCAAGTTCCCAGTTGCCCCCGATCACATCAGGATGACGGATTTTGTCGTTAGTGGCAAAGATATCCTGCAGGAAAAGCGGCAACACCGTACCACCGTCGCTGTGTACGATCTGTTGCATCTCTACGTAGATCGCACGACGCTTGGTGGCATCTGTCTCGATACGCCCCTGCAGCAGCAGATCATCAAACTGGGCGTTTTTCCAGTAGGTATCATTCCAGGCCGCTTCTCCCCAGTAAACAGTGGAGAACATCATGTTCTCGGTGGGACGACCCGACCAGTAGCAAGCGCTAAATGGCTTTTTCATCCACACGTTCGACCAGTAACCATCATCCGGTTCACGCACGACTTCAATATTGATGCCGGCTGGGCGTGCGGTCTCGGCCATCAGCTGGCCAGCGTCGATTGATCCACCAAATCCGGTTTCTGCTGCGTGGAACTTGACGTTGAGACTGTCGAAACCGGCTTTCTTCAAGTGATACTTGGCCTTGTCCGGATCGTAGCCACGCTGGGGCAATTCATCGGTGGTGGCTCGATAAACGTTGGCCGGACCAATGGGATTATCGTTACCCAGCTCACCGTACCCTCGAGCGACCACTTTGAGCCATTGCTCACGGTCGACAATATACTTAATCGCGGTACGCACATCGTTGTTATCGAACGGCGCAATGTTGGTCAGCATCGGCAGGGTAACCTGCTTGTTACCCTTAGTCACATCTACCACGATGCCCGACTGACGCTTGAGCAGATCAGCGGTCTTGGGGGCCACGTTGTTCATTGCGTCGATCTCACCGGTACGCAGGGCATTCTCCCGGGCAGCCGAGTCGGCGATCTGCAGGGTTTCTACTTCATCAAAGAAACGCCGGTTTGGCTTCCAGTAATTGGGGCTGGCCTTGGTTAACGTGCGAACGCCCGGCTCATGCTCAACCAGGGTGTAGCCAGCAGTGCCAACTCCGGATTGCCAGTCGATCGTGCCATCTCCGTTAGAGGGGCAGATCAGCAGGTGATAGTCGGTGAGGATAAAGGGAAAGTCAGCATCTCCACCTGACAACTCCACCACTACGCCGTACTTGCCATCTGCTTTTACTGAGGTCACCGCACCCAATTGACCTTTGGCTGCAGACTTGGAGTCTTCGCCCAGATGGTGGTTCAGCGAATCCACCACGTCTTCAGAGGTGAGTGATTTGCCATTGTGGAATTCGACACCCTGGCGAACCTTAAAGTTCCATGTTTTGGCGCCGTTGCTGCCTTCCCAACTCTCCGCGAGTTCGGGAACCAGATCGCCGGAGGGGGCGACCTCGGTCAGGTTATTGCGAAGTTGAGCAAATTGCACATTCATCATGTAGTGATCCAGAATCTGCCCTGGATCCAGCACGTCGCTGGTGGCGCCGCCGGTCACACCCTGGCGAAAACGTCCGCCCTGCTTTGGCGCTGCCATTGCGCTTTGCATGTACAGGCCGGGCGCCATGGCACCCAGTCCCATCGCAGAAATGCGGGAGAGAAATTCCCGTCGGCTCATCTTGCCTTTGACTACCTGATCCTGCAGGCGATCAATTTCGGACTTTTGTCTATCGTACATAACTCTTACTTCCTCCAGAGGGGTTGGTGAAGCGCCTGCTTGGGGCGCCTATAGCGAGATTAACAAAATCAGGTGCGTCGTTGCGGGCCTATAACAGGCAATGGGCTGAGAAAAAAGACTCGATAGGCACTATAAAATATGAATATAAGTGACTCTAGCCTCGATTCACAACTGAAACGCTTTCTTTATATAACGAAACACTTCTCATCTATGGCTTGGTTTTACCACAATACCTCACTAAAAGTAATACTGCACGAATATTAAGTCGATATAGCGCCTTTTGATGCGGCCCAAGAGATACAGAGGTACGAGTGTGGGTATTAGCCCCCGAGATTCAGATCACTGATTAATCGACTGCCCGGAGCGGGGCCCCAGTTCTGCAAATTAGTGAGCATCCTGCTGAGGTTAAAGGCTGCGTCGAGACCCCGGTCTTATTCACGGTAGGAGGGGTCTTCGCGATCCAGCATACGGATCAGAGCCTGCCAGTTGCGATCCAGGTAGTTATCTGGCGTGTGCGCTTTTTC
>Ga0066826_10000566_pt1 | contig 18459 bp, 10 predicted proteins | sample ETNtaG_12_FD_65496 | JGI IMG/M metagenome (GOLD analysis project Ga0066826, IMG submission 65496) | Marine microbial and viral communities from oxygen minimum zone, Eastern Pacific Ocean - ETNP201306SV49 | ecosystem: Environmental > Aquatic > Marine > Oceanic | place: Pacific Ocean: Eastern... | reverse complement strand
GATGGAGATGGATTGTCAAACGGAGAAGAAGAAGTATACGGAACTGACCCTAACGACCCTGATAGTGACAATGACTTGCTATCTGATGGATATGAGGTTAATGTCGTTGAATCTAATCCACTTCTACAAGACTCAGATAGCGATGGATTAAATGATACAATTGAATGGAATCTAACTGAGACGGACCCAAATAATGATGATAGTGATGGTGATTTATTGACTGATGGGGATGAAAATAACACCTATGGTACTGACCCAAACAATTGGGATACTGATGGAGATACGCTTAGCGACTATGCTGAGATTATTACACATTCTACAGACCCAAATAGCGATGATACTGATGAAGATGGAGTTAAAGATGGATTAGAAGTCAATGATTACATCTCAGATCCTAATGATAACGATACTGATGATGATGGATTAGAAGACGGTGTAGAAGCCAATACTTACGGAACTAGCCTTACTAGTTCAGACACCGATAGTGATGGAATTGGTGATTATGATGAAATTAACACCTATGAAACAAATCCCACAAACAGCGACACAGATGGAGATTCTTTAATTGATGGAAATGAAATATTTACACATAGCACCAATCCCTTAGTTAGTGATACGGACGAAGATGGATTAAATGATGGTCTTGAGATTACAATTGGAATTAATCCTCTAGCTATTGATAGTGATTCTGATGGATTGAATGATACTTGGGAATATGCCCGAAACTTAGAAGGCTACAACTATAGTCCAGGAAATAATGATACTGATGGGGATGAAACTTTAGATGGTGATGAGGATATAGATACGGACGGATTAACAAATCTTGAAGAAATCAATACATACTTTACAAATCCTTTAGAAGTAGATTCAGATGATGATAGTCTATGGGATGGGGATGAAGTTAAGCCTTGGCAAATTAATAAAGACGGCGTTAATAATCAATATAATTACCCTTCAGACCCAAATCTTCAAGATTCTGACGAGGATGGATTAAGTGATTACGAGGAGGTTACTCCTTCAAATGATACTTTTTCATCTAGAACAGACCCTGAAGACTCTGATACTGATAATGATGGATTAACTGACTATTATGAAGTAATATGGTATTGGAACATCACTGGAGACAATAACACACCACGCCTTTACTATGATGAGCAAGGATGGAATACCTCCGATCCAAGAGAAGACAATAGTGACGGCGATTTATGGGATGACGGAGACATTGATGAAGAAAATCCAGTTTATGGATACTTTGAAGAGGAAGACCCTCCATGGGGAAGTCCACCATCAAGAGCTGGAACTCCGGCTTGGCCTCCTAATCAAGTCAATAAAACAGATACATTCATATGGTCATGGATTATTAAGAACCCTGAAACTGAAGAACCTTATGAAGGAGTTGTATTCGAAGCATATCTAAATGAAAGTGACGATGAAAATAGTCCGTCACACATAATAGGCACTGGAATTAGTGACGAAGACGGATTCTTTGAAATTACTTGTAACATTTACAATACTGATTCTAAATTAAGAGCAGGGGACTGGAAAATACAACTAAGAAGACCTTATCAAAGTTACAATGAAACTGTGAATCTTTTAGAAAGTTGGAGTCCTCAGTTAGATCTTAAAGTAGTTGGAAATGTGACTATTGAATCTACGGTTCCTATTACTGCAGCTAGTTCAAAAACAACTTCGATTACTGGAACCCTATTCGAAGATGAAGAAATCCCTATTAAGAATGAGTTTATAGCAATTAATTTTGATAACGAAACTTACTATGATCTAACCAATGAAAATGGAATTTTTACAATTGAAATTAATACTCCTGAGGTAGAAGATGCAGTCTATGAAATTGAATTCAAATACAATGGTACCGAAAATTTGACTGAAGAAATTACAAACAAAAGTATTAGAATAATTAATGCATCTGTTGAACTGAGATTTGATGTATTAAACGAAATAACCTTTGATTTAGAACAAGAATATGATATAAAAGGAACTATTTTTGGTGACGAAGGTGAACAGCCTACCGGTACTATTGAGCTAAACTATGGTGACCAGTTCATTGATGATGTCGATATTGTTGGAAACCAAGAATGGAATATTAGTTTCTTAGTACCTCATAATGCTTCATGGGGAAACACTATACTTACTGCAACTTATTCCGGGAATGAAATTTACCCCTCTGATATCGTAGTAAATGAAATTATAATAAAAGGAAAAAGTAATTTAACATTGGAGCAAGTAACTTCATTAAGAACTAATGAAGTGAAACTAAAAGGAAACTTAACAGACCACAATAATCAAAGTATTGAAGGGAAACTAATCACACTCTTTTTAGGTAACCAATCGCTTGGTTCTGTTAGAACTGAAAGTGACGGAAGTTATATTTTTTCATATAACCTATCTACAGAAGATCCAGGACTACATAGAATTAAATCCATATTATATGGTAGTCAAACCCTTTCATCATCAGAAGTTGCAAATAATTTAACCTTATTAGCTACTCCAAATTTAATATTCTATGATTCTGCAAAATGTAGAAATACTGAGGAATTTACCGAAAAAATTTGTAAAGCTGCAAGAGGTTTTGAATATAATTTATCCGGCATTCTTGTAGATGAACTAGGAATAGTAATGCCTAATACTACTATTGAATTTTTCAATGAAAATGATGGATTTGCCCCTCCACATAAAACAAATTCTAATGGTATCTTCACTTACAATCTATTAATTAACGAAGGACAAACTGATGTTTTTACTGTTGATATTACAATAGAGGATAGCTTGGACCAGTCATATCTATTAGAAACTGATTTTGAAATAGATATTATTCCACAATCAAGCATTATTCTTACCTTAAAGATTGATAATGAGAACAACAAAGCATATAGGGGTGAAAATGTCAGTCTATCTGGATCTCTCACTGACAATTCAGGCACTCCACTCAGTAATCAAACCTTAGGAGTCCTTATTAATTCTAATATTCTTTACACTTCTACAAATGAAATGGGTCTTTACATTCTTAATTATCCTTTAGTATCTAATTATGATTTAGGCAACAGTAATGTTAGTGTAATTTACAATGAAACTGATTGGTTTCTAGGTTCGTTTATGAATAATTCTTTTGATGTTGCTGGAACTACAACATTTGAAGATGTAAAAGTGGAGGGAGATTGGTTCAATGATGAACTAAGACGTGGAGGTGCCATAACTGTTTACGCAATACTGATAGACGATTTAGGAAACCGGATTAATAGAAATATTACAGTTAAAATTGGAAGTGCAGAACTAGTTACAGTTTACACTAATGAATCAACATCTATTTCAACAGGAAGCATTCCTGAGGACTACAGAAATAATCATACTGTAGAACTTGCCTTTTTAGGAGACTCATTTCTAGACGGAACACAATACAAAAGCAAACATTCAATAATGGTAGAAAGCAAAATAAGATTTGATTTCGAACCGAAAAATGTTTTCCCGGGTGATAATGTAAATGTTTCAGTATGGCTGGAAGAAGATGACGGTAGCCCAATTCCTGATTCAGAAATGTCTGTTTTAGTTAATCTATTTTATGGAAAAGACATCAAAATGGATACTAATCTCGAATATAATTTAACTACAGACAAAGACGGATTCTCTAAATTTAGTTTTGAATTTCCTGAAGATGCAAATAGTGCAAGTATAGAGGCTGCATTCTCTGGAGGTTATATTGAAGCATATGATGACACACCACAAGAAACTGAACTAACTACTGCGAACGTTGCAATTAGTATTACAAAATCACCAGAGGCAAAAGAACCTTTTGACATCAACAAATATTTACCTTTATTCATCGGAATACCTGCTTCATTATTGGTAACTGCTTACTACCTCTACTGGACACAAAAACACAAATACGAAGTAAGAAATTTAATTAAACAAATGCAAAAAGAATTGAATAAAGATGAGGATTACAGACAAATTATAATCAAATCTTATCACCAATTACTAAATATTCTAGATAGATATGGGTTTATCAAAACTAAAACACAAACTGTCAGAGAATTTACAGAGGTTATGAAAACTGCACTACCTATACCTAATCAAAGTGTGAAATTATTAACTTCATTATTTGAAATTGCAAGATATAGTGGAATAAAACCAAAAGTTGTCGATGAATTTGGAATGGAAATGATTGATGGATCCTATAATATTTGGTGTGTAGAAGCAATAAATAATTTGCATGAAGTTGAAATAGAATTGAATAAAGGACTTAAAGAAGGAAAAGTTTCCAGATTTACTAATATATTTGGAATGAGGGCTGCTAAATGAGAAAAGCATTCCGTGAACGATATGGCTCAAAACTTTTTACTTTCTTTATCATTATTATGATGATTACTGTTGTTTACCCTACCTTAATTACAAATGCTAAGAATCCTTCACAACTTTCTGCATACGATAATGATTGGAATGATATCTCAAACTTTGCTACAGATATGAATGAGGATCAAAATGGAAAACATGACATAAAGACTATTGTTTCAAGACCAGCCATAATTAACAAAATAGCTGAGGTTGAGAAAAATACAACAACTCAGACAATAAGCACCAACTCAACTGTACTAGTAATTATTGGAGTGGAACGTAGTTATTCTGAATTCGATTCAAATGCAATATATAATTTTGTTAAAGCTGGAGGGAAAGTTATCATTGCAGATGATTCAGGTTATGGAAACTCCGCATTCTATGGTGAAATGGGGACTTTGGAGATCGGCGTTAAATTAAGGACTAATATTGTCCAAGAAGGATGTCAACCAACCCAAAGTAGCGGACTGGTTGCTGGTGCTATAGATGCATTAGGCTATGACGCAAGTGGTAGTACCAGTCCAAAATGCAAACCTGCACTCTTGTATGATTCAAACCATTGGGATGAGCCAATACATCCAAAAAATAATTCAATCGCTATAATTGACGCAGATGTGCCAAGAATGGATTTTAGTGGCCAATTAATGATGAGCTCACCTGCTGCACTCACTATTCAAAGTGGTGGAGCTGCTGAGGGACTTGTTTGGTCAAGTCAAAAAGCATTCATTGATTATAACCAAGATGAAATAGGTGGAAAAGGAGAAGGAACATACAGAGAAGAATCTACGAATGGTGTAGAAGTTGTTGCGGAGGCAAATGTTGGGAATGGAACTGTTATATTCATTTCAGATACTAGTATTTTTACAAACGAATATTATGATAAACTAGACAATCGTGAATTTATTTTATCAATGGTAAACTATGTTACTGGAGGAGGAAAACATACTCTAATTTTCGATGAAAGCCGACATATACAATCAGATATGCTTTCACTTATTTATGTGCAATTATTTGGCGTTTTAGGATATGTTAGTAATAGTGAAACATTAGGAATTCTTTTTTTAGGTTCAATCATTCTAATTCTACAACTTGTCATGATGAGAGTAGAAAACCCAGTGCCTTGGAGGCATTTATTCAATATCTATGAGGGACGATTATCCCGATTTAGAGTACCTCATGCGCATTACACTCACCCTGACACAATTAAAGAAGTATTCATAGAAAAAGTGAGAATTGAAAATGGATATACAAGAGAAGAATTTGGGATGTTATCTCAAACAAAAATAGAAGAGTTATTACATGATCCCCTGTTAGTTAAATTTATGATTAATGACGATAGAAGTATGACCTTGAATGAGGTTGAAGAAGCAATAAAAGGATGGAAAAAATAATGGGCCTATTTGGAAAAAAGAAAAAAGAAGAAGAGCAAGAACCAACTCCCGAAGTTGGGACTGAAGAACTGAATGAGGGTGTACAAACCTACATGATGGATCCTTCATTACAAGAAACGCACGATATGATGCAAGCTGTTTTGGGTGAAGCCGAACAGGTTATTATGGGTAAAAGACCTATACTTGACTTGACTGCTGTAGGAATACTTGCGGGGGGAAATATTCTCTTTGAAGATAACCCTGGTTTAGCTAAAACACTACTAGCTAATACCTTTGCACAAGCACTAGGCATTAATTTTAAACGTGTACAATTCACCCCTGACCTATTACCGGCGGATATTACTGGAATTTATATCTGGAACCAAAAAGACCAAAAATTTGAGTTCCGAAAGGGACCTTTATTCTGTAACCTATTACTTGCTGACGAAATAAATAGGGCACCTCCAAAAACTCAGGCTGCATTGCTAGAAGCAATGCAAGAACATCAGGTTACTATTGAGGGTGAAACTCATATTTTACCTGAACCTTTTGTTACATTAGCTACTCAAAATCCTATTGAATCTGAAGGTACCTATCCATTACCTGACGCTCAGTTGGATCGTTTTATGATGAAACTGTCTATGGGATATCCTGGAAGACCTATTGAAAGAGCCATACTTGTAAAGAGAAAACAACGTGGAACTGATGCACATACACTTCAACCAATAACTACTCCTGAGAAGCTTCGTGAAATGCAATTAAGCCTTGAAAAAGTGAAAATTGATGATTCAATTATTGAATATATTGTTGAAATTATCTACAGAACCCGTGAAGACCCTCGTGTAAAGGTAGGGTCGTCACCAAGAGGTGCTCAATCTCTATTCAAACTTTCTAGAGCACTTGCAGTCTTGAACGGGAGAGATTACGTAATTCCTGATGATATCAAAAGATTAAGCATCTATACGCTCAGACACCGTATAATTCTAAAGCCAGAGCCAAGAATTAAGGGTGTAAAAACTGAAGAAATCGTTTCTGAAATTCTTGAACAAGTGGAAGTACCAACGACACAAGGACAATTAGAAGACTAGATGTGGAGTAAGAAAGCTGCAGCTGTCGCAGGAGGAGCTATCTTCCTGACACTCGCAGGATTGATTAGATTGAATTATCTTTTCATAAGTGCTGGGTTAGTTATGCTAACCTTTGTAGTAATTTCTAGTTTCTTAGATGTTTGGATGCCTAATGTTAAAATTAAAAGAGAAACTACCTCAGATAACATTTTTGAAGACGGAACAATGTCTGTCAAATTCATAATCAAAAATACGGGTTTGGGAATTGGTTTTGTAGAAATATATGATAGCTTGCCACCTCAAGCTAGAATAATTAAGGGATCAAACTACACTTTGTTATACATGAAACCTTGGCAAGAAGTTTCATTTGAGTATTCATTGAAATTGCCTCTAAGAGGACATTATCACTTAGGTCCAGTTAAGATGCGTGTTAAGGATGCATTTGATTTATTTTATAATGAAAGAATAGAAGAGTCGATACACAGCTTTTCAGTATTCCCTCAAGTTGAAGTCTTAGAAGAACAAATCATAACCTCAAGAGCTCCAAAATTGCTTTCAGGAGCAATGCCTTTGAATGTAATTGGTACTGGAACTGAATTTTATTCATTAAGAGAATTTGTTCCTGGTGATTCCCTCCGTTCAGTTAATTGGAAAGCCTTAGCTAAAAAAGGCAAAATGATGGTTAACGAAACTGTTAGGGAAGATGTAATGGATGTTATTTTATTATTGGATGCAAGAGAGGTTTCTGCAGTTGGAGGTGGAAAGGATACGCCCCTTGAGATGTCTTGTAGAGCGGCTGCAACATACGCAAAACAACTTCTTGATGAAAGGAATAACGTTGCTCTCATGGTATATGGAGAAACTATGGAAAGAGTAGATTTAGATAGAGGAGAACACCATCTTTTCAAAATTCTGACTGCCTTGTCAAGTGCTAAGCCTCAAGGCAATCTAAAATTAGAGATAGTACTGAAGGATTTACTACCGCACCTTCCAAGTGGCTCTCCAATTATTCTTTTTAGTTCACTCGATGATGACCACACCATTGCTGAAGCTTTTACAAGCACAATTAGTAGAGGATTTACAATTACAACTATTTCACCATCTAGCTTAGATTTTGAAGAACGAATGAAAAGAATTCCTATGGAACCTTTATTGATTGCTAAAATAGAAAGAGACAACATGATTTCTGAACTTAGAAGCTTTGGACTTCAAGTAGGAGATTGGAAATATGGCGATAATGTAAACACTGCTCTACAGGAGATCTAAATGGAAGAAAATCCTGTAGAAATAAAAGCATCAAGAATACCAAAAATAGATAAAATTATAAACTACAAAGACTTTTTCGGAGAATATCCCATAATATTTGTAATTAAGATAATCTCTAGCTTATCTCTAATCTATGTAATAAGTGAATTTTACGTATACCACAATCCTATGGATTCTCTCCTCACTAAATATCTTGGAGCTTCGTTAAAGGGCTTCGAACCAAACCCTGATGTTTTTGTTCCTTGGTGCTTTGCTGCTGGTTTTCTTTTTTATATTTTTACAATATTTAAAGGAAGATACAAATTCTTTTTATTTCTATTAATTGCTGGAAGTTTAGGCCATTATATTGCTGAACCTGCTATAAATGTGCAACAAGGTGAATATCTTATTCCATCAAAAGTGGAAATTGAAAATAGTGAAGCAAATGCTACTCAATGGAAATGGAAACCTGTTAAATTAATATATGATGATGTAGAAGAAACAAACGATAGAATTGAGGATGCTAAAGTTCGACTAACCAATGTTATATTTGGATCCATGCCCTTCTTAGGTGCTTATGGGATATGGAAAAGAAAAGGTTGGGCAATCGCGGCATCAATAGGTTTAGCTATTATTATTGGATTCCTGTATACACCCAATTTATGCCTTGAAAATTTTGAAGAAAGTTATTGCGGTTATGAGACAAAACAAGAGGAAAAAACATGGAATGAATATTTATCCAGCGGAATTTTTATTGGTTTAGGTTTTGTAATTTATATTGAATTGTCATATGCAGCAATAAAATATGAAAATTACGCAGAACAATTCAAACCTGCTGGCTTAGATATTTCCTTATTAACAAATGCCCAAAGAAAAAGTGTTTCTAAAACATTAAGAACTTTATTTGTTAGCTATCTAATTAATCTAGCTGTAATTTTATTCGTTACATTTATAATTGCTGAAGTTGTAATAAATATTAACAAATATTTAGCCACAAGTGATGGACAAATACAAGATTCTATCGAATTACAAGGACCTTATGGCATTGTTTTTACTTCACTCTTATTTTTCCTTTTGCTCGGAATTATTCGAATGTTTATTGGGCCAGATAACAAAATGAAAGAAGCTTAATTTATTTCAATAACTTCATTTTCTTGAGGCAAAATAAGTTCGTATTCTTTTAAATCTTCTTTAAAAGCTTCCCGATTATCTCCGTGATAAAGAATTACCTTTTCAGGATTACATTTGTTAATAAAATCAACTATCTGACTATGGCCTGCATGGCCACTAAGATCAAATGATTTTAATTGACAATTAATATCTACGGGGGGTGAGGTATCTCCTCTTTCTAATCTAAGCTTACTTGTTTCTTTCAATAAATGTCCATTTGTTCCTGGAACTTGAAAACCAGTCAAAAAGACCGCTGAAGAAGAGTTTTTGCGTATTTCTGACAAATAGTGTAACACTGGCCCTCCATTAAGCATTCCTGAAGTGGTAACAATTACGTCTCCTTTCATAGCTGCCTTTCTTTGCCTTGCATATTTAACAAAATTAGTATTTCTAAAAGCTTTATTCATCCCTCCAAAGTCTCTAATGGCTCCAGGATATTTTTGTAAGATTCTAGCTATATCTCGGCCCATTCCATCAAGCCAAACCTCAACACCCAATTTTTCAACAAGCATCAATAATTCTTGTGACCTTCCTAAACCAAAAGAAGGTAGAACTACTTGCCCTCCTTTATTCACTACATCTTCTACAGAATCAATTAATTCTTTTTCAGTCTCCACCCTATTTGGATGCTCTCGTCCACCATATGTTGATTCTATTGCTAGTGTTTTACATTGATGAGGCTTAGCTGCACGAGTAAGTTGTGTATTAACTGTATGTATATCACCTGTAAACAAAAAATCCTCTTGAGGAAAATTGTACATTACTGCACCTGGAATATGGCCTGCATTGTAAACATTAAATTCAAAACCTCCCCTATACTCTATATTGCCTGGAAGGATTCCTCTATGATTTTGTACTAAATCTGAGATTGCAGATTTATGAAATGGCAAAGGATAATTTTCGATTTCTGCAACTCTCAATGTATCTTGAGCCATTCTTTCTGCAAGGTCTCCAGTTACGGGTGTAGAAACGATAGGTGTTCCTCTACCTGCTATTTTTGGTACGAGACCACAATGGTCTAGGTGAGCGTGAGTAAGTAATAGTGCATCTACATCTGGAGCTGGTAAAGGAAACTTTGGTGGATCATCTGGCTGTAGACCATAATCAAGCAACAAACGCCCATTGTTTCCCTCTAACACGGCCCCAATTCTACCTACTTCCGAGGCTCCGCCTAAGTATCTTAATGTTGCTGACATAGAGTGTGCCTAATCCCAGTCGTCCCAGTCATCATCTGAAGATGAATCTGTGGTATTTGGCACTTCGGGACTTGGAGGATTGCTTGGTGACTCATACTCTTCATCATCATCCCAATCCTCACCATCTTGTTGATTATACGATATAGCACCTACTACTATTATTAAAGCAAAGAAAACAAAAATATACCATAAATCAGATATTGCTGTAGTCAATCTTGCCGTAAATCCTTGCTCCACATCTATAACAAAGGATTTTTGCTTTTCTTGATTTGAAATGTCACTAAATATTGAGATAGTAATACTTTCTTGGTCTCCGTCTCTAGCTTCATCACTGACTTCAATCTTGATTTCAACAGATTTGGTTCTTCCTGCTTCTACATCTACAGTATTCCCCTCAATGAGGAAAAGAACTCGCCATCCTGAAGGTACCGACACTGCAGATATAGTAAATTTATCATTAGCATTTGCCTTATTTTCTATCGTCAATTGGAAAGTATAACTATCTCCTGGGGCAAGTGTTTCTCTATACTTTAAGGAAGATAATTCAAATCCACCACTATAAGCTAATATTACTGTTAATTGCTTTTTTGCCACTACACTAGAATCAGATATATCTTGAGCATATGCATCAAAAACATCTCCATCTTCTTTGAAAACAGCCTGGCTTCCTACAGTTATGAATAAATCTAAAGGTTTACTATCACCTCCACTTATAGAAACTTCAGTAACAGTTGCTCCATTTTCCTTAAATGAATGACTCCAGCCATCTGGGAAATTATCTCCCATGTAAAGTCGAATTGTATGATCTCCTTCCACTGCAGATTCAAGAAGCAAATCAATCTCAAATTGTTGCCCTGCTATCTTATCTTGGAAAATTCCTGAACTATCCTGACCAACCACAAATAATGATAAACCGAATGATCTAGTCAAAATTAAAGTTGCTGTATCGCTTTTAGTGGTATTACCCTGTGATATGCCTATTAATTTGATATAGGCTGTGTCAACGTCTCCGCCCTGGGCCGGCTTAGCCCAAACTGTAACATTTACTACATTATAGCCATCACCAAGTCTTGGAATATCGGCTACTGTTATAGTAGCATCATTCAAATCCCCATAATCAAACTTAATTTCCCAGTCTGCAGGAACTTCTTGTGAAATTAATTGAACTGAATCTGTGTCTTGACCTTGATTGGCTATGCTCAATTGATATTGATTCCAATCTCCTGCGACACCTGTTGTACTAAAACTTGTTACTGCTTGACCCGAACTAGGATCATCAAAATACATGGAGATTTCATAATTTGCACCCACCGAGGTTTTAGTGTTCAAATCAAAATTAACTGGAGTAACTGAATTTTCTGAACGTCCTGTGAATACAATAATTGTATTTTTCCCCACCATATCTGTTGAATCTGCTGCTGAAACTGTAAAAGTAACAGACTGCTCTTCTCCCGGTAACAGTGAATTACTTGTCCAAGTTTGAGGGCTAACTACCCACTCCTCGGGGTTAGTAGAACTTGGTTCAATCGTAAATTTATCATTTTCATCGCCTGAATTTCTAACATGAATTTGGTAAGTGACATCTCCCCCCACTGCAACACTTTGTTGCGTTTGAGGTGTAGATGAATAAATTCCATAAGCATCCATTTGTATCGCCTTATCAATGAAAAATTCATTTCCCTGCTGATCAATAGCTGCTACTCTAACCGTATAGATTCCTTTCCCATTATGATTCTCAGAGGGTTCTACGGGATCATTATAATTCCATGTAATTTCTTCAAAATCATTAGTCCCACTATTATCTTCTGGTTCTTCAATATCTGAATTTTCTATAAATAATTCGTTATCATCTGAATCAAAAACAACTACCTTAAATTCAACAATATCATAAGTTCCAAAAACATTTAATGCTTGTGCTGAAATAAACACTTTAGAAAAATCTACGGGGAGATTAGGTTGAAAATTATCTGTTGGCATTAAATCCTCTAAATTAGAGGTTTCTAAATCATAAGCTTCTGTTACTGCACTAATATCCTTTACTGGATTCGCCTTTACAATTAGCCTAGTCTCATCATCTGATTCTTCTTCGGTGTCAAAAAATAAAGTTATTGCATTTTCTTCATCATTCTCTAATTCCAAAACTATAAAATGCTCTGAATCAAATTGATAATTTGGACCATAGTCATCTTCCCAATATATATCTACTCGAACTAGTAGTTTTGCGTTTGTAAACGATGAACCAACATTTTCATCACCCATTGCTAACAACTCTCCACCAGTCATAGTTGTACCGTCTCTAACATAAACGTTCAAATGGCCCTGTCCAGTCAAACCACAATTGGCATATAGATAAGCATGAAAACCAACATCTGGGCTATTGTACGAATTGACACTTAGATCATCTTGAAGGCTATAATTAAGCGCAAATGATACACTACTGCCACCAGGAATAGTAATCGATTCTTGATCGCCATAACCACCATCATCTCGAGTGTGTAATTTACCTACTCCATCCTCACTGAAAAGATAAAGGCCTATATTTTTTTCTTGACCCTCTACCTCTTCTGCTAAACTAGAGTCTGCGAAATATAGAGTTCCAAGTAGCACTGATGCCACAATAACAATGGCTAAATCTCTTACATTCACATTTAGTTGACTGAAATAAGGTAATAAATAGGTATCCCTTCACAAAAATAAAGGAATTATGGCTTATTTTGCCATTTGTTAACTATTTCTTCAAGATCACGAATAAATTCAAACAATCTAGTTCTAGCGTGTTGAGGAATATTACTATCATTAATCTGTTCTTCAAGAACTGAAATTGTAGAATATATTCTTAAATCAAGATCATCTTTTTCGTTCAACAGATAAGTCTCTAAACCAGTTACTACATTAGTTCTAACATTTCTTGGAACTGAGGTATCCTCTGCTATGCTCGTTCTAATTTCTTTAGACAATGTTGAAATGAGTTCTTCTACCATATTTACCTCTTACAAATATTAATATGGCGTCGCATTTAGAGACAGTGTATAAAATTAAGCTTGAATGCCGTTAACATCTATTTCACTATTACGTATTCTAGTACTACTAATTTTTTTACCATCTCCTGCCAAAATCAACGGTATTGTAATTATTTTTAATTCACCTAGATTCCTCGATTTTCTATTTATATTCAACTCAAAAGCTACATTCTCAGTTTCTTCTGAAACTATAATTGCCTCTAAATCCTTATCAAAAACTCCAGGGCCCCAATTATCATTTAGTTCGATAATATTGTATTTCTTTTGAAAATTATTTGCCAAAAAATCATTCAATGAATCATGCCTCTCCTTATATTTGTGAAGCTGTTCATTTCTACGATTCTTAGTAGCTCTTTTATCTGAAGTTAAACCAATGATAACCTCATCACTTATACTAAAAGCCATCTCCAATAATGATTTATGACCCAAATGAATTTGATCAAAAGTTCCGCCCAGACAAACTTTACTAAATTTTTTCACGAGTCAAGTATAATATAACCCTTTAATCTAATTATGGTATGGATTTTGAGAAAGATTACAAAATATATATTATTTTTGGAAGTGTCTGCTTTCTGTGCGCAATTCTTACAGTTATAGGCGGGGTAGACACCATGGGAATATGGATGGACGCAATGTATCCTCTGTTTTTGTTATTCGCTATTGCATGTTTCTCTATTGGGTGGATTAGGTATAACAAAAAAGATAAAAAGACTTAAAAAATATCACATACAGAGGGACTCTATAACATGAATAAAATATTAATAGTTTTTCTTGCACTAATTCTTCCAAGTGCTTCTGGCGAAATAGCCCATAATCCTCAGGAAGTAAATCAAGGAACTACTCTCACAGCCTGGATTGATGCTGAAGATGATGTGCAGAGTATTACCTTTTATGTTTGCACACTAAAAGACCCATACACCTGCTACAAACCACAAGAAATGACAAAAAATGAAAGCCAAAATAATAGATTCCAATTTGAATATCATGTTAAAGAAAATGATTATCCTGGGTACAAATATGAATTAGAAAAAAATGATAATTCCACTGAAAAGATTCCTGCTAGTGAATATAGTCACTATGAAGGAATGGATGTTGAAAAAATGGGAGATTCCTATTATTTCAAAGTCAATGTTAAAAATACTGAATCTAGTGATGATTCAGGGTTACCAAATTTGAGCTTTATTTCTACAATCACAATTATTAGTCTTATAGTAATTGCTGGTAGAAAATGAATATTGAAGAATTACTAATTTATTGTGTTCCTATTATTGCCGGAATAGCGATCTATCTTTCTTTATCAAAAAAAGAAACAAAATTATTAGATTTTTCTCTTCTATCCTTATTAGGCATACAAACCACTTCTTTGCTTTTGCTGCTTTATTTTTTCTATACTACTAATTTAGATTACAAATATATTTCTGATTATTCCTCAAAAGAATTAAACTTACTCTACAAATTATCCGGACTATGGGCTGGTCGTGATGGAACTTTGCTAATCTGGACCTGGAGCGCCACTCTATTCATGGTCTTAGAAAGGAGATATAACACCAATAATGATGAACAAAAAGAAATTACCACCACCATTTGCTGCTTATTAATTTTCTCACTCTCAATTATACAATTATACATTAATCCATTTTCAAGAAATGAAATAACGCCTGAGGTCGGAAATGGACTCAATCCTCTATTATTATCGCCATATATGATCATACATCCTCCTATTGTTTTCATTTCATATGGAATGGTTGTACTTCTGTATGCTGCAGGAATGGCTCACTTAATTACTGGAGAAAAAAATTGGAATGAGTCAATTAAGAGATGGGGAAGAGCATCGTGGATTGGGATGAGCCTAGCACTAATACTTGGAGGATATTGGGCATATGTTACACTGGGTTGGGGAGGTTATTGGGCATGGGATCCTGTAGAAACGGCTGGACTGTTGCCATGGTTATCTATGACTACATTGCTCCATACTTCCATTATGTCTCGAAGGGAAAACACGTATGTTATTTTAGGGCCTTTACTTGCAATGCTAACTTTTATTTTAGTCCTGTTAGAATCTTTTGTCACTAGAGGAGGAATTTGGTCTTCTGTACATTCATTCATTGTAGAAGAAACAGGAGGAACTTTCACAAGATTCTGGTTTGTATTAGAAAATGACATTTCTGTTCGAGGATTTTTTATCATGATGATTGTATCCGTTACTATTACCTTATACTTAATCATTCAAAAATATAAAGAACAAGAGATTGAAGATGCAAAAAGGCTTGATAATATTGATGATATTTTTAGTGAAAAAAATACGTTCTTTGCCGCAATATACACCCAACTACTGATTCTTACTGTAACTTTAGTATTATTACTTGTTAGAAGCAAAGGCTACATAGAACCTGAAGTCTTTGAGATAAGGCTAGCACCCTTCATGGTCTTATTAGCTGCAATTTTTACAGTACATACTTTAAGACCATTCTTTGAAATGAAAAATATATTAGTTATAACTGGTTTAGGCGTCTTTTTCAGTTTAATTTATTCTTTAATTTCAGAAGGGAGAGGATGGATGGTTGGAGCTATGGCACCATGGGCTGTAATTTGTGGATTCTCTATAGTTAAGTACATGATTCACCACAAAAACAAAAAACTCTTAGGTATGCTGAGAGCTTGGGGCCCATATACGGCACATTTAGGATTCATGCTAATAATTGTAGGATACTGCTTCTCATATGGATTAGGTACTGAAGATACAATTAATTTGGAAGAAGGTGAAAGAAAGATAGTTGGAAATTTTATTATTGAATTAGAAGAAATTGAAATGAATCCTGAAGATAACGAAATAGAATTAGTAGCTTTCATAACATTAGAATCAAAAGATGCCAGAAAGATAGTGCTTGAAGATAGAATTTCTAAGAAAATACAAAGTGGAACAAATCAAGAAACTACTCAGATTTACCTAATGCATAAGTTAGATAGAGATCTATATATTACATTGAATAGCGCTACACCTGGAGTGGAGGGAGAAAAAAGTAGTGCAATAATTACTATTAGAGATATTCCGGGAATAATTTTAGTATGGATTGGTTCATTTTTAACAATACTAGGAATGATAACTACTATGTTTACTGAATGGAAACCTGGAAGAAATTGGTTAAAAAAATAACAAAAAAGTGCCAGACCACTAGCGTTGTCGTCCTGATGGGATGTCAGACACCACATTCCTTCTCAACCCCGCGACCCACTCGAGCGTCGGTAGTCCACGGTAAGGCTGCTCCCTTCCGGGCCTGACCCGGTTTCCATGATGAAGACTCGAAATTTACCCTCCGGTAAATAACTGCAATCACCTGCGACCCCGAGGGACAGGATATCTCAGTTGAAATGCGGATTAGACAGCCCACTGGGTGCGCCGTCACTAGCTGTCGCCCCCCCTAAAGGCGGTTGAGGGTCACAGGGTACGTCTAGCTCCCCGGCCAAGTCCAGCTTTACCTCTTTCCTATACTACTATTTGGAGTTTTGCATGCCAAAAATCTTCTTAATGCCACTAGCAGAACTATTGAAAAGTCGTTCAGTCCAAGTAATTTTTTCTGTACTAAATTGATCAATAATTGCTTTACCATATGGCTCAACTGCATCTGATGCAACACTAGCATATCCTCTTTCATGAATTTCAGTTAAAGTATCTGAATAATATCCTAATATATTCTCATAAAGCATTTTACCAGCTACATTAGGGGCACTAACTGACAAGCCACCTAATTGCTTAATTCGATTTGTTGTTTGGAGAGTCATTAATCCACCTAATTCTAATAATGATTGACCTTCATCTGTAGCTGTATCCATAAAATCCTGCAGTACCTTAGACGCTTCCGTCATTGTATTACTTGCAACATCCCCTGATTTTGACAATAAATCAGCTATTGAATCTCTTATTTCTTGAATATTTGATATTACTTCGTCTTTTGTAAGAGGAGGTGTATCGATGTTCTGTGCAAAACTAGTTGTTGTTCTCTCTAACCCTTCAAAAAGTGTAGTAAAAGATTCGGCTGAAGTTTCAGAATCAATATAGCCTTTCTCAACCATTTCCTCGTGTAACCTTTCAAGATAGGCTTGACCTCCTTTAACGGTGTCTGAAAAAAATGCAAAGAACCACAAAGGCGACAAATGTATTGTGGCAATACCAACTCCTTCTATAGTATTGCCAATTAATTTTCTTGTAGCAAATTCACCTTCCAGACCTTCATCATCGTAAACTCCCTGAACTCCTCCAATATTCTCGACTGTAAATCGCAAGATATTTCCCACAAATATATTATAACTAGTAGTATCTTTTACAAATTCAGGTATCAATATATCTGTAGTTTCTTTAAAGATTCCACCGACAAGAGCTGAAAGGCCTCGGACATAACGTTCTGGTAAAGATAATGCATAAATCGTGCCATTCCAAAGAAACTTAGCAGTTTCTTTCAAAGGTTTAACCATCTATAATCTTACCACCGATTATTACTTTTTCAATATGATTAACGCCAAAATGATAAGTTAAATGACGATAATCAGGAATATCGCATATTAGTAAATCTGCACGCCATCCCTCCGAAATAACTCCCCTATCAGTCTTACCTATTGCAAAAGCTGCATTAATTGTAGAAGCTACAAGAGCTTCTGCAGGAGTCATACCCATCCTGAATACTGCCAATTGCTGTATTAGCTGCATAGATTCGGTATAACAATTTGGATTACAATCTGTGGCTAAAGCTATAGGGAGATTATTCGCAATCATCTTTCTAGCTGGAGAATAATGATCCGATAATAAGGCAAACGGCGTTCCTGGTAACAGAACACCAATAGCTCCAGAATTTCTAAGCTCCTTTATTGTATCCAGTGAAGTTCCAGCCAAATGATCTGCAGTGGCCACTCCGAGTTCAGCTCCCAATTTGCCACCTCCTGTGTCTCCAAACTCATCTGCATGAATTTTTAACTTAAAACCTAATGATTTTGCAGCCTCTAATATTTCCCTAGACTCATCTACTGTAAATGCACCTTCTTCACAAAATAC
>Ga0066826_10000558_pt1 | contig 18604 bp, 17 predicted proteins | sample ETNtaG_12_FD_65496 | JGI IMG/M metagenome (GOLD analysis project Ga0066826, IMG submission 65496) | Marine microbial and viral communities from oxygen minimum zone, Eastern Pacific Ocean - ETNP201306SV49 | ecosystem: Environmental > Aquatic > Marine > Oceanic | place: Pacific Ocean: Eastern... | reverse complement strand
TCTGGAGTAATTCCATGCTCTGTTACAGCATAAATCATTACAGCAGCCTTTTCAGGGTGATTACGGATTTTCTTAATAATTAATCTATTTTCAAACTCTGCAGCCATTCTTCCAACTTCAAGTTGAATAACAACATCACATATTGCTTCGATTTGACTATGGATTCTAGCTTCATGAGAACCTTCTGAAATAGTATACATTACAGTTCCACCATTTGCTTGCGCATATTCTTTAATTGTTCTCATAGCAGATAATACTTCAATTGGATTGTAATATTGCATAAAGAAATCTAAAGAATCTACAACAACACGGAACGGAGATCGTAGTTTAGAAATTTCATAAGTCATATCTGCTACAAAATTAATTTGATCAGAAGTAGAACCATAAGAACCAAGGTTTCTTAATTCAGATACAGATAATCCTTCTTGCTTGAATCGAGAAGCTTGTAATTCTCTAGAAAGAACTTTTTCAAAATATTGAGTGCCAACATTAACAATTCTCAAATCTGTAGGCCAGCGATATTGTTCAAATGTATCAATAAGTTCATCAGAAGTTTCATCAGTTGAAAAATAAACAACATTTTCAGAGCCAACGCCAGCTGAAGCAAATTGTTTTGATAATAATTCTTTTCCAGAACCCGAACTTCCTTCAATTAAAATTGAGCTACCTAAAACGATACCCTTTTCCTCAATTAAAGCCTCATCCAGCCTTTCTATTCCAGTTGATACAATTTCTGCCATTTTATTCACCTATTACTTTATCTGATAATAATTTTAACGCAGACCCAAGGTCTTCGTCAGTTTGTTCTTTAACTGTTAATAACATACTGTAAATCTCTCTAATACGCATTGAGTTACCGAGAACATTAATAAATTCTCTTAACACTTTTGGTTCAGAGTAGATACTCAAACCATTAACAGAATCAAACATAACAAACCGTCTTTTAGATTTTAACCGCCTTTCTAAAAGAGAAATATTCAAAAGAATAGATTCTAACATAGTTGGCGATTCAACATATAACGTTCTTGGATCTCCAGTCGAACCTCCAACGGTCATAGAAACCAAATCAACAAAATACAAATCAGATAAATCAGCTTTAGCCGCCTCTAATTCATCAACAATATGTGAAGAAGGTCTAGAAGTCGTAACATAAATACCTCCTAATTTTTTATTTAGCAACACACTTGCAATTTTAACAGAATCTTCATGAAAAGTTTCTGCACCAAGTGAAATTGTGGTTAAAGTATCGCCATTATTGATACTTTTGATGATTGATTGAGCGATGTCTTTGACGCTCATGTAAACGCTTGTCCTCCATCTTGTCCCCATTTTAGAAGTGGAACTACAGCTAAACCAACAGGCGTCAATTCAATCAAATGCCTTGCACGTGAATGTTTAGTTCCACGCATTTTTACAACTTGCAAACTTCTCAATAAATCACCTTGTCTAATAATATTACCCATTAGAACAACACCATCTGCTACAGCTTCTTCAACTCCAAAAATAGAATAAGTTTGCGTATTCGAATCAACAACTGTTTCTGAAATTAAAAAAGTTGTACATCCAAAAGTACTTAAGAATTGACTTAATCTGAAAATAAAGTTTCTGATACTCCCTCTATCTGGTAACTGATAACATACAGCAGTAATAGAATCAATAACTAATCTTGTAATTCCCAATTCATCAACAATATCTTCGAATGCACCCAATAGAGCCTCCATATCTTTTGCAGTATATGTTCCATCTAATCTTTCGACACCTAATCTATCATTAATAACAGTTAAATCAAAAATATTTAATTTCCCTTCTTTAACTAAAGATTCATCAAAGAATCCATAGGTTTGAAGATTTGACAACATTTTTGAAGACGGTTCAGTTACAGAAATATAACAACAAGTTTCACCGGCCTTAGCTCCATTTATTAGAAATTCCATTGCTAATGTTGTTTTACCTGAACCAACAGTTCCAGCCAATAAAACAATATTTCCAATAGGGACTCCTCCGTTTAAAATACGATCAATTCCCTCAATGTGAGTTTCACATTTGTCTCTTGGCCGCCCACCACGCGGGTCCAAAGCGATTGGTTTTGTTACGTCTTTTTTTGCCATTTTATCACTCGTCGATTATGAACTGGTCAATAAGGTATTGTCGAACCCTCTTTTTCAATGTTCTCTCTGTAATACCTTCACTTTGACTGTTGTCATGCATAACTTGGATTTCTCTTTGAATTTCAACAGGCAATTCAGCCCAAGCAACAGGAGGTTTCTTAGGCAATAATCCCCGTAGATCTTTTGGATTTGCTTGTGCAAAAATTTCTTCGAATCGTTCCTTTACACGATTATTAAAAAAATCATCAGCTTCTCTTTCCACCTCATTATATGCTTTAATTAATTCCTCTTCGACGATTTGCCCTAAGTCTTCTAAGAAAACCCCTTCGGGTAAAAAACGATGGTACCAAGCACCATCTTCATGGAGAGCGTCCATATGCGTACGATTGTAAACATCGATTAGAGGCGTTTCATATTCTTCTTTAGCCATTAATTATCCCAAATCTTTCAAACTAAGGCATTATAAGATATTTAGCCCAATCAAAATTATCCAGTAATTAGAGGAAGAACGTAATAAATCGCTAAGAAAGTTCCGAGCAAAGCTTCCCCAACAATACATCCTGTTGCAATCATATACGTGTTGAGCAAACGCATAGTTCTTTGTTTTTCAGTGAGGTTTTCTTTTTCAACGGCCACATCAAGGAATTTACTTTCCCAATAATCTCTCAAGCCCCCGCCAACAACCATTGGTAAAGTAATAATCATCGGAAGATACATCCCCAATCCGAAGGCAGTCCCCATCCCAGTCAACAATTCCATAAAAACACCAATAACAATTCCAACACCTAACAAGCTCCAAGGCGTCTGTCCACCAAGCATTATTTGAGCGAAAGCAGCAAATGCATTTGCCTGAGGGGCGTACAAAACCAAATCACCTCTTGCTAAAGCTAAAGAAAGTAGTCCAGCAAATAAAGCAGCAACGATTGTACCAGGAACGATCCCAACCAATTCAGTTTTCATAATGTGCATTGGCCTATTGCCAACATACAATCCGGGTTTGTAATCTCCAATGACAGTTCCAGACATAGAAATTGCACCCCCGAATACAGTAGTCCCCACTAATGCTAAAATAGCAGTATCACTTTCATTTAGACCAATAGCTTTGAAAATTAAAACAAGCATCAAGAGAACAATAAAACTAGTTCCAGAGACTGGTTCAATGCTAGTTTCTCCCATAACTTTGACTGCAATTGCCCCTAATGCAAATGTTGTCAAACACAAAACGAGAGAGAAGATAAAAGAAGCAAAAAATCCAAATTGAGTTGCAAATGTTAATGTAATTCCGATTAATGAAACAATTAATAAAATCGGAATGTGACTGATAGGCCATTCATACCACCCTTTACCTTGAACATAATCTTTTCTTGCAGCATCATCCCCTTCTCCTGTGAAAATATCAATTACATCTGAAGCTGTTGTCTTGAATACTGGTGCCATTTTTAACAATCCGGTAATTCCTCCTCCGAGAATTGCACCTATTGCCATAGGCCTTGCAACATAACTATACGACATTATCGACCCAATAGGGGCAAATTGACTAACAGCTTGGTAGTTTCCAGTTATAGGATAATAGAAAGGATAATCATAATGATATGCTAGTGGCGTAACAACAAGCCATGTGAAAAAAGTTCCAAGACTAACCAATAGAGCCACTCGAAATCTCATAAACCATCCAATAGCCCCCATCATTGGAGTTAATTCAAATCCTAACCAAGTGTAGTTAGTTAGTGGATGACTCATAGGGACCATCAAATCAGCCCCATCATACCATTCAACATTCTTAGAAGCCGAAGTTAAAACAGATTCCTTAACTTCATTTCCTGCACCATCATCAGTTCTTAAGATAGGCCAGTCTCTTAAGAAAGTAAAGAGCATAACCACTGCCGTAGAAAATCCTACAAGTTTGATGGAGTGCATTGCACCCTCCATTCCACCTTCTTTTGATGTTTCGCCAGCAATGTCCATTAATTTTATGTTAGCCTCAAAACCAGGAAGAGGCAGCGGATCCTCGACTAACCACACCCGTCTGAATATGATGAAATACAAACAACCTAGAAAACCCCCCAAAATAGAAGCAATCATAGCAACACCAGCCAATGCCCATGAATCGGGCAATAGTAATGACGAATCAATAATGTGGCTTCCGTCTGCTAATTTGTATTTAGAAGAATAAGCAAGTAAATAAATTGCAGGATAAGTAAAAACAAATCCAGTACATACCATAGAGGCCCCAGTCGAAGCGGAAGCTGACAAATTAACTTCCCCAGGCGACCATCTCAAAGCCATAGCTGAAAGATAGGCTACATACCAAGAACCAGAAACAATCATTCCAACTTTTAATCCAACATATTGGTTAATAATAGCAAAAATTATTCCGATAACCAATCCAAGCAACATTTGATTCCATTTCCATTTAGTAGTTCCAAAGCCATCAGATCTATTTTTTTCCTCTAAATATTCTTCTAAAACTTCGGTATTAAAATTAGCATACATTTCCGTATCGAAGTAATCCAAAGTTCCTTTTTCAATCGCTTTCAAACCGCCAGGCGTAGGTGTTTGACGATACGCAGAAGTTCTTACTTTGCTCATTTTCTGTACTTTCATTAAAACAACAGGGCATTATACCGATTGTGTAGAATTCCACAGTAGGAACCTTTAAAGAATGGTCACAAGTCCAAAAGTAGATGCAGGTGTTCTTTAGGAGCGTACTGGCAGCAGCACTTTTGGGAATAATATTGCTATCCCAGCCAACTCATGCGGAAGAATCAACTGATTTTAATAATTTAGATTTATATTTTTATGGAGATTTAGACAATGGTGATGGAAATATCTCTACAACTAGACCAATATCTGATACAGACACACAAAGCGACTGCCCTCAAGACAGTAATAGATTGTCTTGGCCAGGTCAAGATAGACAATGGGAAGATGTAGGATCTTGGGAAGTGGATTTACAGACGCCAGGGGAAGTAGCATCTGGAGATTATACTTTTACAATATGGGCAAATTCAACACAAGGCACGGTTGAAGACGTTCAGTTTAGAATAGCAATTTACATTGGCTCTGGAGGAGGGCCCGATGCTTATGAAACATCACAGTCTAAGACGATTACAGATTCCAGTGAAGTAGCAACCCGTTTCGATATCAATTTTGATATATCTAATGCTAGTTTTAGCGCTTCTGAAAATTTCCTTATTGATTTAGAATATTCTGGAGGAGATCCTGGTGAAAATCCTCTTACTGGAGGATCATCAACAGAGCAAATAGTTGTCTTAACATCTAGTGTAGAACACCCCTCTGGAATAGCCAATTTATCGATAAATCATTACCGGGCTTGGTTTTCTGATCTAGCCGTCGAGGAATTTTCAGAACGCGTATTCGTTAAGGCAATTGTAGAAAGCGCATTTGGGAAATCAGATATAGACTCTAGTGAATGGACATTGGGAGTTTATGGCCAATCTTCCGGTAATCAAGGATTAACTGCAGATTTCAATATGAAATCATCACAAAATAGTACATATGAAGTATCTTTCTATTGGTATTATAACAAAGATAATGCAATCAGCGACACTTATAATTTTTACATACAAATCATAGACATTCAAGACAATTCATGGGAAGTAGTATCAGATGAGGATTTATATTTGGTAATTCATGGATTTGAAATAGATAATTATATCTTGCCAGGAGATATTAGAATTAATAATGAAACAGGCACATCAACCGTAAGTGCAGGCAGTTCTTTTACTTTAGATATAACCGTATCAGCACAAGGTGACCCTTTGATTACATATAATCCAATTCCAGTTTCTATTGTTTGGGTAGATGGAACTAGCGAAATAGTTCTTTACGAAACGGCAGTTTTTGCAAATCCAGGAGCAAGTGCAAAAATATCATTTAGACATACTTTCGATAAAGAAGGAGATTATCAAATCAAAGTTGTTATTGATAGAGGAAATTTTGTTTTTGAATCAGATGAAAATAACAATGTAGGCGAATTCATAGTACAGGTATCCGAACCAGAAAAAGAGAATCCAATTCAGTCATTTATTGATAGTATAACACAAGGAGGCACGGCATCAACATTGACCATATTGGTTGCAGTATCTCTTTTATCAGCTTTTGTTTATTTAAGGAGATCGGGGGAACCTGATTTTGAATGGGAGGAAGATGACGAATTCTGAAATGGAAATCCGCAGTTACAAACCCGCGGATGAAACATATTATGAGTACAAAGACGAAGAAGAGACTCCTCGGGGCGTACATTATGACAAACCTCACGATGAAGACATAGATCCTTCAACCGTTGGCCGTTATGCAGAAACTAAGGATTTCAAACATTGGCCTTTCAAAGTCGGAAACGCTATGACTCAAGGAGCGCCAGAAGATGTTGAACATCCAGTTGATACTGGCGGCAGTAGCGGATATGCCACTATGGACGATTTTATGAAAGAAGATAGCGCCAAAGAACAATTTTGGGTTGAAAGAGAGAACGAAAGTGTCACGTCCCTCGCAATCAATAATTGGTTTGGTTTGAAAGACTATATTATGTCGTTCTTTCCAGAGAAGAAATCTTAATTTTTCTTAACCAATCAAACTCATGCGGATCTTCCCAAATAGGCTCTAGGGTGGCTAGAAAATCTTTCAATTCACTAGCCATCTCTAATTCCGTCCTCAGTAATAGATACTAAAGCTTCATTTTCAGGTAAATGAGGGGAATCTACAAGCTTGCAGACGCGCTTGCCAGCTTTTCCTCTTCTCAAATATATTCTGAATTTTGAAGTGTGTCCAACAATATTTCCGCCAATAGGTTTTGTAGGATCCCCAAAGAAAGCCGCAGGATTTGAAGATACTTGGTTTGTTACTACTACAGCAGCATTATTCAAGTCTCCAAACCGTGCTAATTCAGTCATGTGGGCGTTGATTTTTCCTTGCCTATCTGCAAGAGTCCCTCTTCCAATATATTCAGCTCTGAAAGCTCCAGTTAGCGAATCAACAGCCAATACCTTGATTGGGCGTTCCTTTGCAAGTTCTGTAACTTTTTCAACCATTAACATTTGTTGATGGGAATTGTATGCACGACCAACATGAATTTTCCTCAAAACTTCATCAGGGTCTAAATCCAAAGCCTTTGACATAGAAATTATCCTTTCAGGTCGGAAAGTATTTTCAGTATCAATTATTGCAACTTCTCCATCAAATCCGCCTTGTTCTAAAGGTAAAGTAGCATTTACAGCAAGTTGCAAAATAAACTGGGTTTTTCCTGAACCATATTGTCCATAAAATTCAGTGATTGATTGCGTTTCAACCCCTCCTCCCAATAATTCATCGAATGTACTAGATGAAGTCGTAAGTTTCCCTACAGTTGCACGCTTTTCCATTAATTCTGTTCCAGTAAGGAAAGAACCGATGTTGGCAGCTTTTCTAGCCTCTTGTACAAACTTAGCACAGGATTCTTTTCCAATGCCAGTAGCGTCTGAAAGCGTTCCAGGCGCTTGCGTTCCTATTGCCTCTAATGTGTCATATCCAGCCTCCCTAAGTTTATCGGCGATAGCAGGACCCACACCAGGTAAATCTTCTACCATTTTTATTTTTGCTTCACTCATTTTTATGCCTCCTTGTAGTGGTTAAATCTAGGTTGGAAAATTAATCCTTGGTCCGTCAAAGAATCAAGAATTTCATCAAGCATAGGACCATCTATGCCTTCCATTGAAATTGCAATACCTAGATCATCATAATAGATTCCGTCTCCCTCATCCATTTTTTTAATTAAAGCTAAAACTTTTGTTTCATTCTTATCATCAGATGCAGATTCAGAAGTTTCTTCAACAACTTCTTCTACTTCTTTCGTGGCTTTAGGTTTCTTTTTTGGTTCTTCATTTGTCTTAGCAGGCTCAAATTCACCAGTAAAATTAGTTGTTTCTGGAACAGCCAGATCTCCACCAGCTAGACGTGTAAGACAATCATACAGAAGAGCTTGATAATTTTCTACAGCAACAGTAGGATAGAAACCTTTAGACAGTTCTAACCCATCCATTTCTCTTCTTGTTAAATTTGCCTTTTTCAAAGCAGCTTCATCATTATCAAAAGCTTTGTTAGCATTAATTCGATTGTTTAGTTTATCACATGCTTTTACAGCCCAATGACTAACTTCATCCATTGAAACGGCCCTGATACTTTCAGGTTGGACACTAACATAGGTTCTTTCACTATCTTCAGGAGTTCTTGCTCTAACTTTTCCAACACACAATATTGGAACGCCAGCTTCTAATTTAGAAAGAGCAACAGCACCTTCTGGATTATATTGCCCAGCTTGTAAATAGTAGAAATCACCATTCGGGTCAATTACTCTTGCAGTATAGAAAGGATCATCATCAGTTCCACGATTTTCTAATTGATCTAATACGCCACCTATCAAAACTCTCGAAAGCTTTGCACCAATTTCTGAGATTAGGTATGTAGGAGAATATTCACGATTTTCTACATGTTTTTCGATAGCTGCAGAGAGCTCTTTAGCCAAAACTAAAACACCAGGTTCTCTTCTTTGAACCATTTAGCCCTCCAATGCAGCCAAGAATTGCCTCGCAACACTTGGCACATCTAATTCAGCAGCAGGTTCGCAGCTTCTAGCAAAGAAGGATAAGCCATATTCATCAGATCTGGCAAAACCACGAAGTTTCAATGGCTTTAATTTTAAAGCATCTTCGATTTCTTCTACTAAAGCTTCAGGGCCAAAATTTTCTTTAACAAATTCTAAGCAAGAATTTAGGTCTCTTCCCAAAACTTTCTCAGTAATTTCACGATTTAGATAAGCAGTACAACAACCAGACCCATCATCAAAAATCATTTTTATCCTGAGGTCGGGATCTGCATTTTTGCGGTCATCTCCATTACGAACCAAGCGATTCGTGTCCTTATCTCTGAAAATTAATCCACTTCCTTCTCTAATATTGAAAACATGACCTTCAATGACGGCATCTGAAGCGCCATTGCGTTCATCTAATTGTGCCAAGGAGTATTGCACGCCATCTTCATAATCCAGCAAAGAAGGTAAATCATTACCATCAATTTCTGTGAATTTAGTATACTCTCCAAATTGCAAATCTGGACCGTTGAATTCTTTAACATATCCATTTTCAATTTTGTATGCTTTACCAGCAATTATATTGTGGTCTTCCCAAGAAGTAAACCTACAGGTTCCAGTTTTGTCTCCTACAGTTCCTCCAAATATGGTCTTAGCTTCACCTTTCACTTTTATTGTTCGAGTTTCAACATCAATAACACGTAGTGTAACGGATACATTATTCATTCCTGGTTTTATATTAACCAATTCAATTTCTTCACCGGCTTGATTCATTGTACTTTTAGTTGTACCAAGATCTAATTTTTCAAGTTCTTCATCTTGAATCTTTTTCATGGAGCCTTCATTTATGTTTAAAGTAATTTTATCATTCCAACTTTTGGAATAAGCATTCAATACTTCAACTACATCTCCGCCTTCAAAATCACATTGTTCACTCCAGTAAGAGTATCGCATACGCATAGTAGAGTCTCCAAGTTCTCCTTCAAAAAGAACTTTTTGAGCGCCTTCTTTGGTAGTTATCTCTTTTCTATATACAGATAAAATCTTTGCTTTGAATTGAACGTTATTTTCTCCAGGCCCAACTTGAGCTAGAAGTTTTTCAGCTCCCATTTGTAAAGCACTAGGATTTCCATAATGTTTTCTTACAATAGATTCTTTGGCTGTTGCCAAATCAATTCCATATTCCTCGACGTATCGTTTCAATTCAGTTACGATTACGCTGCGTTCTAGCTTATCTCCGATAGCTTTCACTATATCGTCGATGTGTGTTTCAAAATCTGCTTCATTCGTTTGCATTTTTGTTGCCTCTCTCTTTTTCGACTCGGCGGCATTTCCGAATCTATCCCTTATGGGGTGTCAGGGTATATATACTTATGGGTTTTACCCCATTTCCCCCTAAATGGATATAACTCTATTATGGGTTTTTAGGGGCTTAGGGAAGCATTATAATGTCCCCTTTTGTCGTAAAGATAGGTAGATAATTTGAAAGTAGATGAGTTAACACCAAGGACAGGCCGTGTGAATATGCCGGTAAAAGTCTTGAGCTTGGAAGAACCACGCGCCATGGATAATGGTACAGTGATATGTGAAGGTCTAGTTGGTGACGAAACAGGAACAGTGATCATGAGTTTTTGGAATGATGAATGTGAAACCGTCAACAATGGAATGACAATAGATTTGAAAGACGCAAGAGCAAATTTAGTAAGAGGCCACATGCGCATTAGTTTAGGAAAGAAAGGCAGTATGAAAGAAGCTGATAATCCTTTAGAAACAATAAAGGAGAGTGTAAATCTTTCTGATTTAGAATATGAAATGCCTCGATTTGGTAACAGAGATGGTCGCGGAGGCGGAGGTGGCCGAGGTCGTAGTAGAGGCCCACCTAGTCGTTGGGGAGTGTTGATGAAATTAAAGAGAGAAACTGGAAACAAGAAATTTTTCAATAGAGACGAAATGTCAGATGAACAAATAGAAGCCGCCATTAAGGAAATGGGAGGCGAGTAACTCTGGCAAGGAGAGGGAGACATAGGCGAAGAGGTCCAACCAAAGCCCAGCCCCCTCAGAGAAAAGATAAGAAACCTCAAAAACGAAATAAGCCTAAAGCAATGCTTAATGAAGGCAAGAGAACGGAATTATTATATTTTTTAAGAAAGATAGTTTTAGAGGATGGAGTGTCAGAAAAATTAGCCGAACCTTTCATGGCATCATTAGTAGCTAAAGGTGCAAGAGAATCAATAGATACTGCAATAGAATTTTTAGATTCAAAAATAGAAGAAGGATTTATTTCCGCAGAAACGCGTGAACCTATCAAAAAAACAATGAGAAGGTTCACAAAAATGCGCTAAAATGGTTGCATTCCCAAAAAGAAGTCAACTATCAAAATACTGGAATTTAAATTCTAAAACCATTTTTCTTAATCACGGATCATTTGGAGCATGTCCCAAAGCAGTTCTCGAGCATCAATTCAAATTAAGGGCAGAATTAGAGAGCGATCCAGTTCATTTCTTTGATGTCACATCTAAGAAATTATGGACTGAAGCGATAGAAACACTTGCAGATTTTATTAATGCAGATAAAGAAGGGATGACTTTTGTACCAAATGCAACATCTGGAGTTAACACAATTTTACGTTCTTTACCATTGAAATCAGGTGATGAAATATTAATTTTAGATCATACGTATCAAGCGTGCTGGAATACAGTTGATTACATCTCCAAGCGCTCAGGTGCAAAGACAGTAGTTGTACCTTTACCACTTCCAATACAAACTCCAGATGAAGTAACTAAAACAATTCTAAATTATACAACTGAAAAAACAAAATTAGCATTAATTGATACAGTAACAAGTCCAACAGGCATTAGATTACCCTTCGAACAAATAGTATCCGAACTTCAATCTAAGGGAATCGATGTACTATTAGATGCCGCTCATGGACCTGGAATAGTACCTCTAGACTTGAAAAAATTAGAGCCAGCTTATGCTACAGGAAATGCGCACAAATGGTTGTGCACACCAAAAGGAGCTGCATTTCTTTATATAAGAGAAGATAAAAGGTCAAAAGTAAACCCACTCTCAATAAGTCATGGATTTTCAGTAGACGGGAATACAGATGAAAAAATACGCTTAGAATTCGATTGGACCGGTACTCAAGACATAACGCCATGGTTATGCATTCCAAAGAGTATCGAACATGTTGGCAGTTTAGTAGAAGGAGAGTGGGCAGAGATTATGAAACACAATACAAATCTTGCAATACAAGCACGAAACATTATTCTCGAAGTATTAGAAACTCCAAAACTGTGTCCCGATTCAATGATTGTAGGTCTATCGGCAGTAGCTTTACCGGGTGAAGGCGTAGCCACAAAATCAGTGCTAGAACCAGATCCTCTTCACACATTATTGTATGAAAAATACAAGATACAAGTACCAGTCTTTGGCTGGCCTCATCACAATAAAAGATATCTTCGTATTGCATCTTACCTTTACAATTCCATTGAAGAATACGAATATTTAGTAGAAGCATTGAAAAAAGAAATGCAAACCAGGGGGAGATATGGCCTACACTGAAGTCTCATTTCAGGATGCTTCAGATATAATCATAGCAGCAGGTCTATCAGATCTAGTTAATTTAGAAAAGTTATCAGGAGGGTGGGCTAATTCAAACTATAAATTATCATTAAATGATAATACCAAGAGAGTACTAAAGATATGGGACGGGAAGACACTCGATGAAGTAAATTACTTGCTTTCAATTACTACTTATTTGTCCGATAATGACGTCCCTACGCCATCTCCTATACCATTTTCTAATGGCGAATTTATGGTTGTAAAGGATGGTCTTGCATGGACTCTTTTACCATTTGTTGAAGGAGCGTGGTTAGAACCCAATTATTCGTCACTTCACTCATTAGGTAGAATCCAAGCTAGTTTACATTTGGTCATACCGCCGGTTAATTTGAAAGATAAATACTCAAGGGGTAATTCATTATTCGATAAGCTTTTTTCTATTGCCAATGAGAGAAATGAATGGTCAGATTTTTTACACATGCTTAAATCTGAAAGTACAAGATTAAAACAAAATATTGGCGAACTACCGAGAGGCATTATACATGGAGATTTATTCCCAGATAATATTTTAGGAACTAATGATAACGTCACCTCAATTCTAGATTTTGAAGAAGTTTGTTATGATATTCTAGCATTTGACCTAGTGATGACTTTCGTCGGTTGTGGTTGGGAAAATGGTGAACCAGTAGTTGAGCGTTGGGTGGCCCTTCTAGAGGGGTATCAATCAGTCCGTATGTTAAGTCATGAGGAAAGGGATTCCTTATCTGATTTGCACCACTTAGCAACACTTTCTATAGCCGCTTGGCGATATTGGCAGTTTGTGATAAATTTACCTAACACTGAACATACTGGCAGATATCTTGAGATGATAGATCGACTAAACAAATCCCTTCCATTTTGATTTTGAAGACTTCTCTGGATATAACTTAGTATTAACTATAAACCGAGATTTTCAATAATGTTATGATAACATATCAATTGTGATGATTAATTTTGACCGGACACTTTTAAAACAGGCAATTGTGCGCAACACACATATGGTGTCCGAAGAGGAAGAGATAGAGGATTTGCCGGCAGAGGAATCCGAAGAAGAAGATCAGGAGGAAGAAATAGATCCAAATGCGCCACTTCGTCAACCAATTGTAGCAGTTTTAGGACACGTAGATCATGGAAAAACATCACTTCTTGACTATGTTAGAGGCACCGCAATCGTTCAGAGAGAAGCAGGAGCAATAACACAACACATTGGAGCTACAGAAGTTCCTTTTGAAACAGTTTCTAATATTTGTGGACCGCTTTTGAAAGAAGGAACAACAACACTTCCAGGTTTACTCTTCATTGATACACCAGGCCATCATTCATTTACAACACTTAGATCAAGGGGTGGCGCTTTGGCCGACTTAGCAATTTTAGTTGTCGATATAACAGAAGGTTTCAAACCACAAACAATAGAATCGATAAATATTTTAAAACAACAACAAACACCTTTTATTTTGGCATTAAACAAAGTAGACAAATTACCGGGGTGGCGCACGCTCCCAGGTTCATTCTTAGCCAATCGTGAAAATCAAAGTTCAACGGCGAAACAAAATTTTCAAGCACGAATGTATGAAATTATTGGTGAACTTGGATTGCATGACTTTGATTCAGCCCTATTTTCAGAAATACAAGATTTTCAAAAAACAATTGCACTAATTCCAACGTCTGTCAAACAGAGCGGTGAAGGCGTTCCAGAATTATTCATGATCCTTATGGGTCTTGCACAGCGCTACCTGCGTGGTAATTTACTCTTAGGCAATGGTTCTTCAGAGGGCACAGTCATTGAAATTAAAGAGGAAAAAGGTTTAGGAAAGACATTAGGAGTAATCATTTACAATGGAATTCTCAAATCATCGGATACTTTGATAATTGGCGCCCAGCCAGAACCAATAGTAACCAGAGTTCGTTCACTATTAAGACCTAAACCGTTGGATGAAATTAGAGATCCAAGGCAACAATTCGATAATGTAAAATTAGTTGGTGCAGCCGCAGGATTGAAAGTTGTGGCTCCAGATATCGAGGGGGTAGTTGCAGGAGCTCCATTTTACAGCGCATCAAGTGAAAACGAAATCGATGAAGCATTGGATAAATTGTCAGATTCTATGCAATCGAATGTAAAATGTACTGATGAGGGTGTAGTCATTCGCGCTGATGCAATAGGATCGTTAGAGGCCTTGGCATACGAATTATCTGCAGCAAAAGTACCAATCGTAAAAGCTTCTGTAGGAGATGTATCAAGGCGAGATGTTGTAACAGCAGCCCCATCTGAAGAAGAATACCGAGCAATTTTAGCATTCAATGTAAAAATTCATCCAGATGCTAAAGCAGAACTACACGAAACAGGAGTAAAACTGTTTGAATCAGATATTGTTTACAGATTACTAGAGGAGTATCAAGAATGGAAAGGAAAAGTCAAGGAAAAGCAGGCCCAACATTTGAGAGAAGACTTTGCCCATCCTGGTAAATTTGAAATATTAGAAGGGCACACTTTTCGAACTAGAGATCCAGCAGTAGTTGGAGTAAGAGTATTGGGAGGCCGAATAGCCCTTAAGCAAGGAGTTCTTACAACAGACAATTCAGTAGTTGGACATATTCAATCGTTGAGATCAGGTGACCAAGTATTGAAAGAAGCACTACAAGGAGACGAAGTCGCAATCGCTGTAAACAATGTAACAGTAGGCCGACAAATATCTGAAGGAGATGTGCTTTACATTGAAATGGATGAGCGAGCAATATTGAAAATTCGAGAAGCGGGTGTAAAATTAGATCCTATTGAAGAAGACATAATTACCGAGATGCAATCATTCAAAAAGAAAGATCAGCCATTTTGGGGAAGATAAGATGACTTTGGAAAAAATAGGAAATACGGATTTATACTTAATAAAAAGTGAAAAAATCAATCCCTATAAGGACACAATTCCTATATTTATTAAATTAGAAAATCAAAATCCTACAAAATCAATTAAAGATCGCATGGTTCATTATGTAGTTTCAAAAGCTAAAGAAAAAGTTCCTCAAGAAACTACATTTGTATCTGCATCAAGCGGAAATACAGGAAGCTCATTGGCTTATGTGTGCAAACTTTTGAATTTTAAATGCATAATTGTTACAAACACTAAATGCAGCGAAGAAAAAATCAAAGCATGCCGCGATTATGGAGCAGAGGTAATAGTTGGCGATTCAGATGCAGCACCAGATTCTGATGAACATTATCAAAACATTGCAATAAACCTAGCTTCATCAAATCCAAATCATTTTGATTTGGATCAATACGGTAATGAAAAAAATACAGAATCATATTTCAAAACTTTAGGTCCGGAAATATGGGAAGAAATAGGTGATCAAATCACTCATTTTATTACGGGAGGAAGCACCTGTGGAACAATAATGGGCGTAGGAAGTTTTCTTAAGGAGAATAAAGAAGATATCAATATAGTTTTAGCAGATCCAATAGGTTCAAGCATCTCGGGCTTTGTAATGGGCAGGGAAGTTGTATCTGATCTCGGAAGTTATGTTATTGAAGGCGTAGGAAAAGATAGTGTCCCTAAATTATTAGATAGAGAATTAATCAATTCAGTAATCAGAATAAGTGACCAAGAAGCCATAGACATGTGTCACAAATTAAAATCCGAAGAAGGTCTTCATCTTGGCGGCAGTTCTGGTCTTAATATTTCTGCAGCAGTTAAGTTAGCTTCAGAAGCAGCCCCAGGTTCAAAGATTGTTACGATAGGTTGCGATTCAGGAGCCAAGTATGAAAGTAAAATTTACAATGATGATTGGCTTAAAGAAAATAATTTTTCATAAATAAATTATTCATAATAAATCTGATCGAAATATCTCAATGAAGTGAATTCTTTCTTTACTTCATCAGAATATTTTTCAATTTCTTCCTCTGTAATTTCACCTAAAATTAATTTTATTGCTAAGTAAGGAACATTTACTTTTTCAGTAAACATTTGTGTAGATATTCTAGGATTTAATTCAATCAAATATTCGCCTATAAATTGTACATTCAAAATCCAATCTAATTTTAATTTTTCTACAATATATTTTGTGCTTTCAACCAGTTTTTGGTTAGAAGTTTGTACGAATTTCATTGCCAATCCAGCTCTTTCATTTTCGCGGGTTTTTACAGGACAGAGTAGAGTTTTCCCATTCCTTACTAAGGGATCAGTAGTATGTTCCTTTCCTTCTACAAATTCCATAACTAAAAGTTCTGGGAAATCAGGATCATTTTCAAAAATTTCTTTGAATTCATTAATTGATATAAACCGATTAATGGGACGTTCATGAAGTAGAGCATGTTTCCGTGAAACATCATCTCTTAGAATTCTAAATCCTCTTGTTCCCTTGGAAATAGGGGGTTTGAAACAAACAGGAGTCTTAGGATATCCTAGAGTTTTGACAGCATCTAAAAAATCAGATAAATTATTGACAATTCTAAATTTAGGAATTTTAACAGGACTGCCTTTTAGAGATTTATACAACTCAGCTTTATTTTCAGCTTCATAAACGGCTTTTTCTGATGAAATTAGAACTTTCACACCTTCTTTTTCCAATATATCTTTATTTTGAGATAGTGGAATAACTTCAGATGATGACTGAGGAAATAAAACGTCAGGTTTTTCTTTTTTAATTATTTCTAGCAAACGAGGAATAAAATTTTCATCTTCTCCTTTGGGAACTGTATAAAATTTATCACATAAATATTTACCAATTTTATCATGATTTAAATCAGTCCCAATTAAAAATAATTTTCTTTCTTTAATTTCTTTCAAATATTTTATATTTGTAGCAGAACCAGGACTTCCTACAGCAGTAATCAAAATTTTAAGATCTTTCATATTTATCTACCGCCGTTATCTAAAAAAGAAAGGATTTGGTCTGTAATTGTTTGACTAACCCGAACATTCGATTCACTAGTTAAACCTGCAATATGAGGTGTCAAAATTAAATTTGGAATACCTGAGAAAGATTTAGAATCTTTTACCGGCTCACTTTCAAACACATCAATCATAGCCCCTCCCAAATGCCCATTTTTCAGATATTTCAAAAGTTCACTCTCCTTTATGATTCCTCCTCTGGAAGTATTAATGATAAAACTACCTCTTTTCATTTTTTCAAATTCTTTTTTACTAAATAAATTCTCAGTATCTTGGTTTAAAGGAACATGCAATGTAATTGCATCAGATCGTTTTACTAAATCGTCAAAAGAACAACATTCAACATCCAATTGCCCCCACATTTCATCATTATCTTCGATTGCAATATCATTACCGATTACATTCATTCCCATATTCTTTGCATTTTTAGCTACAATTTTTCCAATAGTACCAATTCCAATAATTCCTAGTGTTTTTCCATTTATTTCAGAGCCAATATACTCATTTCTATGCCAATTTCCTTTCAATATACTTTCAGTAGAAGCCATAGTCTTTCTAAATAGAGATAACAACCCCATAATGACATATTCATTCACACTGTTTGCATTAGCTCCATCAGCAACAACTACGGGCAAATTTTTTTCTTTACAAATTGAAACATTAATATTATCCAGCCCAACCCCCAATCTTCCAATAATTTTTAAATTATTTACAGAATTTAATAAAATCTTATCAACATTAGTCTTATTTCTTACGATAAGAACTTGTACATCAGCTACTTTACTAAGGAGAGTTTTTTGATCTGCGTATAACTCAGGTTCATAGGTAACATTATGTTCTACAGATAATCGTTCTATTTGCTTATCATCCATAAATTCAGTTATTAATATACTTGCCATTCTCTCTTAACCGTCAAGTCCCCCCTCTAATAAGTTATCATATACCTGAAGTAGCTTTTTTTCTTGCCTATCCCAAGAATAATTCATTTTGAAAGCTTTAAACCCATTGGCTCCCATTTTTTTCCTAAGTTCTTTGTCATTAGATAGCATAGTTAGTGTTTTAGTCCAGTCATCAGACACAACGCCGCATTCATAACGTTCCACAATCTTTTTTCTGGCTTCATAAGGCCCCACTATAACTGGTATTTTGTATGCCATTGCATCTAACATTTTCTTAGGGATTGCAAAGTCTCTAAGCCTTTCATCAACGTAATGGCCGACAATCAAAATATCACAAGCCGCATAACATTCATTCATCATACTATAGGGAAGAGGTCCTGTAAATTTGGCATTAGCTCCTTTCTCAACAGCCATTTCTTCTAATTCTTCAATCATTTGGCTATACCCTCCTCTCCCTTTAGGCGGCCCACCAACAATCAATAAACTTAGAGCATTCACTTTAGATCCAGCTTCAAGAATTTCTTCTAG
>Ga0066826_10000555_pt1 | contig 18643 bp, 14 predicted proteins | sample ETNtaG_12_FD_65496 | JGI IMG/M metagenome (GOLD analysis project Ga0066826, IMG submission 65496) | Marine microbial and viral communities from oxygen minimum zone, Eastern Pacific Ocean - ETNP201306SV49 | ecosystem: Environmental > Aquatic > Marine > Oceanic | place: Pacific Ocean: Eastern... | reverse complement strand
GTTTTGAAACTTTCTCCAATATTATTGTAGACGCCCATGAATTTAGTTTCTTTTTTATCTGATATTTTCTTTTCCAGATTATCTAAGCGACGAACTTCTTCATTCAATTGTTTTTTATGTTTTCTTATTTCATCAAACCTTTCAGCTTCCTGCCTATAATGTTCTAAAGATAACATATTAACATTTCCAAGACGGTTCCTGTTACGTTCTAGATTTTCTTTAGTTGCTTCTAATTTCTCACGGCCTGGGACTATTTGCGGAGTTTTTGTTCCATCTGGAATTCTAGCCTTTGCTTCAACCAATTTTGGTTCTCTTGTTGCAATTTCGATTTTCAAATCATCCACAGCGTGTTTTCTACTTCTGCGTAATTCTTGTTTAGCCGCTAATTCTGATTTTAAATCCGTTAATAAATCATGTAATTCATCACGTTCATCTCTTAAGCCTTTCAATTCTTTGAATTTTTCTTGTTCTTCTTTTCTTAAGGCCTTTAGTTTTTTATCCAGTTTCTTTGCAGTTTTCATTTCAGATTTATGAGTTTCTTGCAATTCTTTTTGTTCTTTTTGATTAAGTTCCAAGTCACCCTTTAGCCTTCCAACTTCTGATTTCATTGCATCTATTTTTGCTTCTAATGAGGCTAAAGTGGCCTGCTCAGTAGCTAATTCTTCTCTATTTTGATCAAGGCTAATTTGAATATCAGCAATTACTTTAGAGGTTTTTCCATCTGCAACAGCTTGCAAATCTGAAGTAGCTTTGCTAATTTCTTTTCCACTTTTGTCAATATCCTTTTCTAAATTAACTAAGAGATCAGTTCTTTCTATAATTTCACCTTGCAAAGCTTCGATAACACCTTCACGAGTCTTTACGGCATCATCTGCTTCATCAAGACGTTTCTTAATTTCTTCAGCCCGGCCATCATAGTCTGTAACCCTAGTTTGGAAAGCAGCACTTTCACTTTCTAATTCTTGCCGTGCAGTAGCCAATTCACCAGCTTCTTCTAGTAATTCTCCAAGTTGTGATGCCAATTGTAATTTTTCAGTTTCCAGTTTTCTGACATTATTTATTAATTCATCAATATCATCACGTTCAGAAGTTCCAAAATGAATTCCAGTTTTCGGAGCAGAACCACCAACTAAAGCACCTCCACTTTCTAACAATTCACCTTCAAGAGTAACCATACGGCCCTTTCCTAAATGTTGTCTAGCTTTTCCTAATGTTTCCATTATGACAGTATCTCCAAAAACATTACCAAAAACATCTTTGTATCGAGAATCAAATTTAACTAAATCTTGTGCAAAGCCAAGAGCGCCTTCTTTTTTTGATATCATTAGTGCATGCGCACTTGGTTTGTATGAATGAACCTTGTTGAGAGGCAAAAAACGAACGCGGCCAATATTATTTCTTTTAAGAAATTCGATAGCTGTAGAAGCAGCTTCATCATCTTCAGTTACAATAGATTGTAATCTGGCTCCAGCAGCTACTTCTAATGCGGTTGCATATTTTTCATCAACTCTTCCTAATTCAGCAATTGTACCAATAATTCCCCTTAATTGACCATTATCTCTGCATTGTAATAGTGCTTTGACTCCTTTCGCATAGCCTCCAAATTCTTCTCTAGCTCTCTGGGCGGCTTCTTGCGAGGCTAATTTCATTGATTCATCTCTAAGTGAATTTTCAAGATTAGTTAATTTCTTTTGATGAGATTCTATTGTTTTAAGAACAGTATTGTGTTTTTCTTTAATTTTTTCTAAATTTTTAGCAGCAGATTTATTTCCTACTTCTAAATCTTTAAGTTGAAAATCGGCTTCTTTCACATCCGTGACTATAGATTCAAGCCATTGGTTGGATCTTACAAGTTGTTCTTCTGCACTTTTTAATTGAATTTCAAGTTGTTCTTTCTCACCTTCAAGCCTATGCCTTTGCATTTCTAGCTCTCCAGCTTCTTTTCTTAAACTTTCTAATTTTTCTCTCTGAGAAGAAACTGTTTCAGAGTCATCAGCTGCCGTTCCTTCTAATTCATTTAATCGAGCTACTTTTCCAGAAACAACACTTTCCAATTTTTTGACTTTTTTATTTCCCTTATCTAAATATGAATCTAACACTTTCAGTTCCTTTGAAGAAAGTTTGTAATCATTATCTAAAATTTTACGTTCATTTTCTAAAGTTTCTAGTTCATTTTTTGCACTTTCTGAATTTCTTTCGGCTAAAGCCTGAGCAACTCTAGTTTTATCTAATTCTTCTTGTAATTCCCTAGCTTTATTTCCACCTGAAACTGAGATATTATTTTCGACGTCTTGAAATTGTTTTTGAGCTTTTTCAATCTCTAAATTTCTTTTAGTTTGTTCTTTTTCCAACTTTTCTAATTCTTTAGAATAAGTTTCAACCACCTCTCTTCTAGATTGAATTTCAGAATCAAAATCAAAAATAGTGCGGAATTTAAGTAATAATTCATTTTCTTTAATTTCTTCTAGAATTTTTTCTAATTTTTCAGCAGCTTCTTTTTCTCTTTCAAGCTGGGTTAGTGTTCTTTTCGATTCCTTTGCTCTTTCATTTAGCAAAGTCAAATCAGCCTCTACAGAATTTCGAGCACTTCTAGTACTTCTAAGCCTATTATCATAAGCTGTAATTCCTGCAACATCTTCAATTTTACGCCGTCTTTCAGTTCCTGACATTAAAGATGTTTGAATCACATCTCCTTGTTGAATTATGTTGTATCCAGTTGCATAAAGCCCAGCTCTTGAGAATAGAGCTTCAAATTCACCAGCTGAAGATTTGACTCCATCTATTTGATAATAAGTTACAGTATTATCACCTCTAAGGTGAATTCCTTTGGTGAACGTTACTTGATCTTTTTCTATAGCTAAGAATCGGTCGGAGTTATCAAAGACCATTGAAACTTTACATGATTTAGGTCCGGATTTTTTTTTACTTCCTTCTTGGAATCCGTGAATTAATTGTTTTAATTTTCTTGCACGGAGTAATTTTGTAGAACGTGAACCAAGTATGAAAAGTATGGCGTCAGTTATGTTTGATTTACCTGAACCATTGGGCCCTGTAATACATGTGAACCCAGGTCCGAGAGGGACGTTAACGTGGCCTTTGAAGGATTTAAAATTCTCGAACTCAAGTTCGAGAAGCCTCAATCAGAAGGCCTCCAATTGAGATTGGCGTGGTGAAAGCCGCATAGATTCTTTTCCCCCTTCAACGCTGGGCCCATGCTGTTTTTTGTAAGCTTCCCAAAAGATTTTGATAAGCTTTGTTCGATCCCCACGATCTCCTGCTACTAAACCGGATAAATAAGTGGAACGGTCTTCTTTTTGCCATCGTGTGCTTGATAATCCTGCACGAATTAGCATTCCATCTAGTATTAATCTTCCAACTAAACCATTTCCAGATTGGAAAGGTCTAACTTGTTGAAACCTGTGATGGAATAGCACAGCTCTTTCAAAAGGATGTAAAGGCGAAGGATCATGCCACCATTGTAGTAGGCCTTCTAACTCATCTTCAATCAAGATCGGCGGAGGGGGCATGAAAGCAGAACCAGGTAAACTAGCCGATTCTTCTCTCAACACACTCATTTTCCCAGTGCCTTCAAATAAATCTTGATGTAATTTTAGAATGGTTCTTTTGTCAAGTCTAGAAATTCTTTCAGGTATTTCATCGTGCAATCTTCTCAAAGATAATGCTTCTAATACTTTGGAAAGAGGAACGCCAGTTGGAGCTCTATCTTGTTCAAATATGGCTTGAACGTTATCTATTGAAAGTGGTGCTGAAGAAAGAGCCATATTTCCATGAATATTCATAACGCTGTTTCTTGAATTCTCGGAAGTTCTTTGTTCAGGTGTTTCAAGTCGGTGCAGTGCTCTGTTTAGAAATTTCATTCTTTCTAATCCCAACAGCGCAGATTTTTTTAGATAAGGAGTTCTATAAGTTTCAGAAGACATAACAGCCATTCTTTCTATTGCAGCCAATTCTAAATCGATGGTATATTTTTGTTTTAATTGCTCCAATTCAGTCTCGTTAGGTTCATCTGAACCTAGGTATTGTTGTACCTTTTCGACGCGACCATCATATTTGAAAGATTTCACGAGATAATAGTAATGCTGTCCTCGTGTAGTCTTCCTTGTTAGGTATACCATGGGATTATATCTGTATTGGTTCCACCTTTTAAAGTTTTTCTTTAGTGGTGCCTAAGTTAAAAAAACAGTTTACCCTACATTTAATGACAAAAATTTGAAAGGTGGGACACACCTTTTTTCCAATTCCTGATTTAACATTTTATAGACGACTCAACTGATAAAATATGACAACAATTTTGTTTGTTTGTACTGGTAATGCAGCTCGTTCTCAAATGGCCGAAGGATTGCTTAGAAATCTAAAAAATGATATTACTGTTTTAAGTGCCGGTACTAAACCCGAAGGCGTCAGTTCAAAAGCGATAAAAGTTATGAAAGAGATAGGTCTAAATATTTCAGACCACCATTCAAAACATTTGGATGCTGTAGATTGGAAAAATTCAGATTTTGCAATAACACTTTGCAGTTCGGCAAATGAGATATGCGTTTCAATGCCCTGGCCTAAAAAATGTAAAATATTACATTGGCCAATTACAGATCCTGAATCCGAAAATGATTTTAGAAATGCAAGAGATGAAATTAATCAAAGAATAATTAATTTTTTGTTTGCTTTTGGTGACATAGCTTAAATCGTATTAAACAGTAGAATGCTTGTAGAATATAAATAGCCGTATCGGAATTCGTCAAAAGTAGTATTATTTTTTTAACCTAATTTCGCCTTCCTCGTCGACAAATAGCAGTAAAAGGGTATTTTTTTTGGTTTATAATATTGCAATTAACGAAACGCTTAGTATTATATACAGTCCCAAAAATTATCAGACCTATGAAGCAAATCTACGCACTAATAGTAATGCTCATGATGGCTAGCGTAGCCTTTACAGGCTGCGTAAGCGACGACGGAGAAGACACTGACGACACTGTTGAAGACCCAGTTGATGACAACGGTGGTAATGATCCAGTAGATCCCGTAGGAACCGAAAGCACAAGTACATTGGATGATGTAATTGCAGCAGGATCGATGAAATGTGGTGTAAAAACATCACAATTCGGCATGGGATTCCTTGCCGATGACGGAACCCGTTCCGGTTTAGATATCGAATACTGTAGAGCAATTGCAGCAGCTATAGGTCTTGACCCAGATACCCAAATCGAATACATTTTGGCAACTGGTTCAAACCGTTTTGAGCTTCTATCTTCTGGTGACATTGATGTTCTAATTAGAACCACGACCTGGACAACCAGCCGTGATGCAGATTTGAACGCAGACTTCGCAGGAATTAATTTCTACGATGGTCAAGGAATGTTAGTAAACCTTGACGCTCACCCAGGAGCAGATTCAGTAATGGATTTGAATGACGCAACAGTTTGTGTTGGTATTGGAACAACCACAGAAGGTAACTTGGCAGACTACTTCCAAGTTAATGGCTTGGCCTACACAGCTGTAAATTCAGCTGATGCAGACGCAGCCAAAGCATCCTTCACTAATGAGGAATGTTCAGCCTGGACTGGTGATATGTCGGCTATGGTCGCACAAAAGTATGGTATGGAACAAGGTGACGGACAAGATTTCGCAATGGGAATCATGCCTGAACTAATGTCTAAGGAACCACTCGGTGCAGCAACTCGTGATAACGACGATGACTGGAACGATGTAGTAACTTGGGTATGGTTTGGTATGTTGACTGCAGAAGAGCTTGGTGTAACCAGCGCTAACTACGCAGATCAAGACCTAAGCAATCCATCATACAACCGTCTGTTGAACAGCACTCTTGGACTTGGTACTGAGGCAAACCCTCTAGCACCAACTTGGATGCAATCAGTTCTAGCTACCTCAGGTAACTACTACGAAGCATACGACAGATCTTTCTGTGACGGAACTGGTCAAATGGCTAACTGTTTGATTGACCGTGCAGGAACACAAAACGCACCACATTGGGAAGGCGGACTTCAGTACGCTCCTCCAATGAGGTAATGAATTTCTAACTGAACTAACTATTAGTCGTTAGAGAGAAGAGGAAACCCTGGGTTCATTCCCGGGGCACCTCCACATTAAAAAAGCCCCTTCAATGGGTTGATAAGAGAGTGCCATATTGATAGAGAATCTTACGTTAGTTTTAATTTTATTTTTATTTATACTTCCATTTTTAGGGTCTTATCTTTCAAATGAGGTTTTTTCTCATCTTAGAAATTTTATTAATTATTCTCTTTTTGCTTCAATTTATTTTATTTTAGCAGATGCTTTTGTTGAAAGTACTCTTCTAAACCTTACGCCAGGGCGAATTCAAGATGTTAGTTTTGGTTTCAATGTTCTTCCTGAAGCAGTTGAAGGTTATACACTTTATTTAACTTCTATAATTGCTATTGGAATTGCTTTAGGCCTTTTCCTGCTTCAAAGTGGAAATATCACGCCTAAGCGGTATGAGTTATCCATTCAAGCATTAGCAATTTTTGCTTTTTTACCATTTATTTTGTACTTTTGGACTCATATTTTATATCTAAAAGAAAATGATAGTTCTTGGGTATTTGATCTTACATTTATGGAGGAGATGGCCGGTTTTACTTTGAGTAATGAGTGGCCTTTTGATACAGTTCTTCAAGATAGCAGATGGCAATTTTACAGAGTTGGTTTGTTTAATGCAATACGTGTAGTTATATTGAGTATAATTGGAAGTACCATTGTTGGCGTGATTATTGGCGTTTCTCGTTTGTCCCGCAATAGATTGTTATCAGGTCTTGCCGAGTCATATGTTGAATTTTTCAGAAATATGCCTTTAGTAGTTCAATTATTTTTCTTGTATACTGTTGTTTTGGGTGCTAATTTACCAATTTTTCAGGAAATTCAAGAAAACACACTCTTTGGCTGGGTTTATTGGAGTAATAGAGGAATTGTAGGCCCTGGCGCAGGCATAGAGAATATGCCCTATTTCTTAGCAGCTTTTGCAGTTTATCTCGGTGCAAGAACTTATATTCGTTATTCAGAAAGAATACCGGGCACAAAATCAGTCGATATTTGGAACCCAATATTATTGATACCTATTCTCAATTGGTGGTCATATATTAGAGATTCACAGTCAAAAGTCAGAATTAAAGCTAATTCTAAATTTTCATTAGTAGTAGATATTATTTTCTCACTATCAGTTTTAATTGTAATTTATGGCCTTTTTAATGCAGTTGAATGGAATTACAAAATTTCAACTTTAGAGGGAATATTAGAGAATGATCCCCTCTCTATGTTTAAATTAGGAATAATTATGTTGGTTTTAAGTTCTTTACTCCGTTTTAAATTTGATGAGTTAGGGTTGAATAATTTTACTATCGATGATTCGACAGAGAGTCAAAGAAATCGTTCAATATTATGGGGGTTTACTATTTCATTTATGTTTATTTTCTTTTATCTTGCAATTTGGCTTAAACAACCAAACTTAATAATATGTTGCGATTCGAATGGTAATGAACTTGGTTGGGGTTTGTGGAAATTTGAAGAAGGTAGTAATCAAACCATATCTTCTGTATTCCTTAGTTTATGGATTGGTTTAACACTCTACACAGCAGCCCAGATAGCAGAAATAGTTAGAGGCAGTATCCAATCATTACCAAGAGGGCAAGTTGAAGCTGCAATCTCATTGGGTTTATCGCCATATCAACGTCTTAAGTTGGTTATTCTTCCACAAGCTTTGCGCAGTATGATTCCTTCTATGACTAATCAATATCTTAATTGTTGGAAGAATTCTAGCCTTGCCTTTGTTGTTGGTTTTAGTGATTTTTACGCCGTTTTCAGTACAATTGTCAATAATGCAGGACAAGCAGTTCCTGTATTCATAATGATTCTTGCTACTTACCAAGCAGGTAGCTTGACGATATCAGCCATTATGAATTATATTAACAGTAATGTAACGAAGGTGAAAATTTGAGTTTCACCTCTATATTTCTGTTATGGTTTTTATTTGTCTTCACTCCTCTTGTAATTAAGAATCAAAAATGGGATCCAAATAATTATTATCCTGATTTCACAAAACTTCTTGATTATATTTTTGGGATAGTTCCTAAAATTAAATCAGATTTGTGGATATTAAGAAAATCAACTGTCTTACTCAAGGCTATAACTGATTTCCTTTATCCAAGAATTGAGCATTATGTGCTCAGATTAGCGTTATTATTTGCAGTATTTTTACTATATTTATCCTTGAAGTTAGAAGATTCAGACGTATATTCCGATACATTCCTTCCAACATTTGTCTATATTCTGTGTTTAGTTAATTTTGTATACATTGCACATTTAATGTCTGATGAGTTGTTTGATACATTTTGGAATTCTACTATTTCATTATTCTCTTTTTTCTTTATCTTTACATTAATTTCAGGAATAATACACTTTGTGTTTATCGAAACAGATTGGACAATTATATGGATGAATAGACGTACGCTAATTGTTGGTCCTAATTTTATTTCACAATTCGGGGATCAAATCTGGAGACTTTGGCCTCCAGTTTATTTCTTGATGATTCTCATAGGCGCCGGATACGGGACTTTAGGAGAAGACAAAAAGAAATTTATAGTTCCTTATGTTATTTTTTCTCTAGTTATTTTAGCCTCTCTTAATTATAATGCTCCCTACGATTCCGAATCAAAAAGTGGAGCAATAGTTAGCGGACCCGATTCAACTTGGGGTACAACATATAAATACAATATTTTCGACGATACCTCTGATTTCCCAGATGGTTGGGAAGAAAAAACATTTGATGATAGTTCTTGGCCTTCTGGCAAAACACCTTTTGGGAATGGCAATTTATTAAGCGAGGAGAAAGGCAAGTCAATAAAGCAAAGGACAACTTGGGAATCCAATAGTACAGATGGAAGTGGAGATTACCTTATTATAAGAAATGATTTTACTATTGAAGATAAATCAAAGACATTAGGAGCTACTTTGAGAGTTGCTTATCCTAATTATTATTCAGTATATTTGAATGATAAAAAAATTGAAGATTGTCTTGACAATAGTAATTGCAACCACAATGACCCTGATTATTGGAATAAAGAAATAGATATTGATTGGGATTGGTTGGACGAAGGACCAAACACTCTTGTTTTAGTTGGCCAAGATGATTTATCCGAAGGCCATGATAACATAACGTGGTTAGATACTGAACTTCGATTGAAGATTAGTAATCAAGGTTTTGATGCTACTAAAGCCCTATTTTATCTCACAGGAGCCTTTCTTTCAGGTCTTGTGGCCTTTCTGTTAGTTCATAATTATTGTAAAGATACAGAAGAATATATGATTAATTATATTCAGACAATTTTAGTTAATTTTGCAATTATAAGTTTTATAATTATGATTTTCCTTTTAGATCCACCTGGCGAAGCTGAGGATGATTATATTTGGAATTCTGAAGATTTATTAGGTACGGGCGTCAAACCGGCAGCTTGGGGTGGTCTTGTTCTTAATCTTATCTTTGCTACTGCCGCTTTAGTTGTAGGTTTTGGTATAGGAATAGCATTAGCCTTCGGAAGGCGTAGCAATTTGCCTGTTTTCTGGATTCCAAGTGTAAGTGTAATTGAAGTTATTAGATCGGGTCCTCTTGTGGCGTGGCTTTTCTTTGCACAAATTCTGATTCCAGATTTACTAGATCCTGTTTGGGAAGCTGATATTGCTTCTAGAGTTATTCTAGTTCTTTCTTTATTCTTTGGTTGTTATCTTGCAGAGGTTCTTAGAGGTGGATTACAGGCAGTGCCACACGGTCAATATGAAGCAGCGACAGCACTTGGCTTGAGTCCTATCCAAACAAAATTACAGATAGAGTTACCTCAAGCAATACGAACTACCTTACCAGCCATTGTGAGTATGATGATAGGTATGTTGAAAGACACATCATTAGTTTTCTTCTTTGGTATATATGATGCATTTAGAGTTGCTAAGGACCTACCAGCTCAATGGGATTTTATTGGTCAGCACGAACAATCTTTACTATTTGTTGGCATGATTTTCTGGGGATTATCATTTTATCTTTCTAAGGTATCAAGAAGAATAGAAAAGAATCTTGGTTTGACACATGAAGGAGGAGGGGATGTAACATGAGCACTGATGCCATTATATCAACGAAGGATGTCACAGTTAATTACGGAGATTTTCAAGCTCTGAAAGGTATTACAATTGAAGTGGAAAGAGGAGAGATAGTGGTCATTATGGGGCCTTCAGGTTCCGGTAAGTCAACGTTTATTCGAACTTTGAATCGCCTTCAACCTCAGACAACAGGCCAAATAGTAATTGATGGAATAGCATTAGATGAAAAGACCACCATATCAGATCTAGGCGCCCTTCGAACAGACGTAGGTTTTGTGTTTCAGCAATTTAATTTGTATCCACACCTGACTGTTTTAGACAACATTACAATGTCGCCAAAGAAAGTCAAAGGTTTTTCTAAGGAGGAGGCTGATAAATTAGGGCTTGAACTTCTTGAAAGAGTAGGTATTCCTGAACAGGCAAACAAGTACCCTTCAATGCTTTCGGGTGGGCAGCAACAAAGAGTTGCTATTGCACGTGCTTTAGCAATGGATCCGAAAATTATGCTTTTTGATGAACCCACATCTGCTTTAGATCCTGAAATGATTAAGGAAGTCTTGGATGTTATGATAGATCTCGCAAAACGTGATATTACAATGATTGTCGTAACACATGAAGTGGGTTTTGCTGTAGAAGTTGCCGATAGAGCAATTCTCTTTGATGAAGGAATGTTATTGGAAGAGGGCCCTCCTGAAGTTTTGTTCAAGAAACCTAAGCACAAACGAACCAAGGCATTCATCGAGTCATGTATTTCTCAGATGCAGAAGGACATGCAGATAAAAATGGAAAAAGCAAAGTCAGCTAGTGAAGCTAAAAGCGATTTTCTAGCCAAGATAAGTCATGAATTACGAACTCCACTAAATGCAATTATTGGATACAGTGAGATGTTAATGGAAGATGCAAGTGATGAGGGTCTAGAAGATTTCGTGGAAGATTTAGATAAAATACATTCTTCAGGTACACACCTTCTAACTCTGATTAATGATCTTCTTGACATTTCTAAGATCGAGGCAGGGAAGATGGAGTTGCACTTGGAAAATTTTAATCTAAAAGACTTGGTTTCATTAATCGAGGCTACCACTAAACCCCTGTTGGATAAAAATTCCAATAAATTCGTTGTAAAGATTGATAAGTCAATCGAAACAATGAAGAGCGATGAAACAAAATTAAAACAGGTTTTGTTGAATATGATAAGCAATTCTTCTAAATTTACTAAGAAAGGCACTGTATCCTTAAAAATAAGTGAGGAGGGTATTGATATGGTCAAATTCGAGCTTTCCGATACAGGTATTGGAATGACTGAAGATCAATTAAAAAACGTATTTGAGGAATTTACACAGGCTGAGACCTCAACATCGAAAGATTATGGCGGTACTGGTTTAGGTTTACCTATTTGCAAGAAGATAACAGAGTTAATGGGTGGAAAGATAGAGGTTAAAAGTAAAATAGGAGAGGGTACTACTTTTTCAATAATAGTACCAAAAACAATAAAGGAGAAAGCATGACGAAAATACTGTTAGTTGAGGATAATGAGATGAACAAAGATATGTTAAGTCGAAGATTAATCAAAAAAGGATATGATATTATCTTTGCAATGGATGGCCAAGAAGCAATTGATATGGCCAAAAGTGAAATGCCAGATATAATTTTGATGGATATGGGGTTGCCTGTGAAGGATGGTTTGGAAGCAACTCGAGAAATAAAAGCCGATGAACAAACAAAAGATATACCTGTAATTGCACTAACGGCTCACGCAATGGGTGAACATCGCCAGAAGGCTATGGATGCAGGTTGTGATGAATATGAAACTAAGCCAGTAAGATTACCGGAACTTTTAGAAAAAATCCGGACTTTCACATGAATGCAGATACAGAGTTCATTATATCCACAAAAGGTGTGACAGTCAGCTTTGGAGATTTCCAAGCTTTGAAAGGAATAGATGTAGACATTAAACAAGGTGAAATCATAGTTGTTTTAGGTCCATCAGGTTCTGGTAAATCAACCTTTATTCGTACTTTAAATCGTCTTCAGCCGCACGACGGCGGTCAAGTTATTGTTGATGGTGTAGAGCTTAACGAGGAGACAACAGTTTCAGACTTGAAGCGCATACGTTCAGAGATAGGTTTTGTTTTTCAACAATTTGAATTATTTCCTCACCTAACTGTATTGGAGAATGTAGCTTTAGCACCACAGAAAGTTAAAGGGATAAAAAAGAGCGAAGCAGAAGAATTGGCTGAGGATCTATTACACAAGGTCGGTATCCCTGAACAGAAAAACAAGTATGCTTCAGCTTTATCAGGAGGGCAACAACAGAGGGTTGCTATTGCGCGTGCTTTAGCAATGGATCCAAAAATTATGCTTTTTGATGAACCCACGTCAGCATTAGATCCTGAAATGATTAAGGAAGTTTTAGATGTTATGATTTCTCTCGCTAAGGAGGATGTCACTATGATTGTTGTTACTCACGAGATGGGTTTCGCAAAAGAAGTTGGCGATCGCATAATGTTCTTTGACGAAGGTCACTTAGTCGAAGAATCTACACCTGATGTTTTCTTTGATAATCCTAAAAAAGAAAGAAGTAAGTTATTTTTAGAGCAAATACTTTAGATTATAAATCTCTTGGCAGAATTAGCTTTTTCAAATCCCAATTTCCCCCTATTTTCCAGGATTCATTTGGATTTTTTATTGTAAGTAGGGCAGTAGCTGCCGTAGGCATTCTATACCATTCACCACATAAATGCTCTAGAAAATCAGCACAGCCAGGGTTATGACTCAAAATCATAATAGTTTCATGTTCTAAATCATCAGGAATATTTTTCATAATTTTCTTTGGTTTACTATGATAAAATTTACGAGAATATTCAACATCCACTTCTTTTATGTGTTTGTTCATTCGCTTCCAAGTTTCCTTAGTTCTTGCAGAATCACTAGAGTATAATTTGTCAGGTATCCATTCTAGTTGGATTAATTCTTTAGCAATTTTGACTGAAGCCTTCTTACCTCTTTTGTTCAATGGTCTTTCATGATCACTTAATTCAGGATATTTCCATGAGCTTTTGGCATGCCTCATTAATATTAGTCTCAATATCATATATTTTCTTTTTTCGCAGAATAATTTATCGTAGCTTCAGATATATCAGTTGAATACGCAGTTGTTCTCATAATTGCATCCATTGCTATTGAGAATTCAAGAGGATGTTCCATTTCTTTTTTGTATTTATTTTCAAAGTATGTTTGCGCTTTTTGCATGGTTTTCTTTCCTTTATCTATTATGACTGTAGCTTTTCTTGGATCATTATTGATAAAACTCTTCATGGCTTCTTTCATTATATCTCCAGCATCTTTTGCTAAAGGTAGCATTTTTCTCCCAGGAATTAATCCTGCTACATATCCAATTTCAGCAAGTCTGCAAGCATGATCTGCAATTCTCTCTAGGTATCGAGCAACATTTGAATAAACAACACCTTCAAAAGACGACGCTTCCAATTGGCGTGATAAATTCGTATTTTCAAGCATCATATTGAATTGTCTTTCAATGAACCATTGAAGTTTGTCGGCTTCTTTGTCTCTATCTACAACATCGGCAGCTAAATCTTCAGACCCTTCTAAAATAAGAATTGAATCGTTATACATTGCTCTGACAATTTTGTACAATCTTTTGATTGCAGTTCTAAATGGTAACGCTCCTGGATTAGTCATATCAGTTAAGATTGCTTGAGTTGCTTCTTCTTCTATAATTTCCATTCCAATAACACTTGCTGAGAATTTGCGTATGGTTTTTCTTTCTTTGATCGTTAATCTAGGGTTTCCTATGACTTTTATTTCAGTTCCACCGGCGAGATATACTCCAATTAGGTCTCTGAATAGATGTTGACTTTCTTCATCGTTACACTTTACGACAGATATTTTCTTGCGTAAATTAGTTTGATTAGGATTAATTGTTATGGTGCCATCTGGTTGTTCAGTAAGTCGAACTTCTGAACCTGCTTTAAGTTTATTTTTGGTTGTCCATTTTTTCGGTAGTGAGACTATCAAAGTGGAGCCTCCGGTTTTTTGTAATTTTCTACTTTCAACCATATTTTTTCCTTTTCTGTGCTTAGTAAGATATATAGTCTATATATAATATTTACCATATATTTATTTATATGCAGTTTGAGGCACAGTTATGTTTGGATTAGATTTAATGATCTTTCTAGCCATAGTAATCGCAGGATATATGGCCTGGAACATAGGTGCCAATGATGTAGCAAATGCTATGGGTACTAGTGTTGGCAGTAAGGCATTGACATTACGTAATGCTATAATTATTGCTGCGGTTTTTGAATTCTTAGGGGCTTTTTTTGCAGGAGATGCAGTTACAGATACGGTAAGAAAAGGAGTTTTAGTTATTTCAGAAGAAGAGATGGCACTTCTATCAAAAGAGCTCTATTATGGATTTATTGCATCTATGTTAGCTGCAGCATTATGGATTACATATGCGACTCGCTATGGTCTTCCTGTATCAACAACACATAGTATTGTTGGAGGAATTATCGGTATTGGACTCTTTATTGATCCAAGTATGATTGACTATGCAAAAGTAGGTCAAATAGTTATTAGTTGGATTGCTTCTCCACTTCTTGGCGGAATTTTAGCTTATAGTACTTTTTACATAATAAAAACGATGATTCTAGATGCCCAAGAGCCAATTGATAGATCAAGATGGATGGCTCCAGTACTAGCATTACCTACTTTTTTTGTATTAAGTCTTGCTTTGCAATTCAAAGCTCTCAAATATGTTTTACCCGATGCTTGGCTTCCTTCAAAAAATTGTGCAGAAGGTTTGGGTTTTATCGATTCTTTAGGAGCTTGTTTACCAATTCAAAGTTTATTGACAGCTTTAGTTATGGGACTATTTTGTAGTACTATTCTATATGTAATTTTAAGAAATTACGAATTTGAAGAAAAGGGATATTCAGGCGTTGAAACAATATTTGCTTGGTTACAAGTGATTACAGCCTGTTATGTGGCGTTTGCACACGGTGCTAATGATAGAAGTAATGCAATTGGGCCAATGGCTGCAGTTTGGCAAGTTTTCAAAGCAGGTTCTTTGGGTCCAGAAGCTGAGGTTCCACTTTGGTTGGTTCTTCTTGGTAGTTTGGGGATTGTGGTTGGAATTACAACATGGGGCTATCGCGTGATGAAGACTATTGGGGAGAAGATTACACATATTACACCTACGCGAGGTTTTGCAGCTCAGTTTGCAGCCGCAACTACAGTTTTAATTTTTTCAATGCCATTTTTAGCAATTCCAATTTCGACTACACATACACTTGTAGGATCTGTTGTGGGAGTGGGGCTTGCAGGTGGTGCTTCTTCAGTTGATTTCCGTGTATTTGGGAAAATAGCAGCCAGTTGGGTTGCCAGCATCCCTGCAGCAGGTTTTGGCGCCATGATTCTTTATGCAATTTTTGGAACTAATGAAACTCGTTTTATTATATCGGTTTTAATTATCATGTCAATTATGTCGTGGCTTCTTTATAATTCAATAAAATCAGGCCCAAAGGTTGAAATTGAAGTTGGGAATGGAGGATAATAATGAAACTCTTTGAAAGTAGAATTGGCCCAAGCGTCTTCAAATCGTATTACAAGCATGCAGAGAGTGTTTTTGAGACTGTTGAAAATATGAATAACTGTGTTAAGGCAGCATGTGAAGGCGCCAACATAATAGAACATATCAAGGCAACATCTGAGTCTGAGTTGAAAGCAGATAAAATTAAGAGTGAAATCCGTGAAGTATTGAGGGGCGGCGTGCGTTTAGCAGTCGACAAACCTGTATTTCTTGATCTGGTTTCTCGCCAAGATAGAATTGCAGATTACGCTGAAAATGTAACAGAAATTTTATCATTTAGAAAATTATATGATAATAAAAAAGCCCAATTGCTAGTCCTAGAACTAGCTGATGCAGTTACAGCAACTGTGGAAGAGTATCGTAAAACAGTAGAGAGATTTGAGTATCTGTTGGAATCTGCATTTTCGAACAAAGAAAAAGACATAATGCACGAATACATTGGAAAAGTAAATGATTTAGAGCATGAAGCTGATTTGATAGAAGCTAAGGCAGCAGCATATGTATTCACTAATGGAGATGACCAACCTTTGGCAGCAGCTCATATGTATCGTTTGATTCAAAGACTTGATGATGTTGCGAATGCCGCAGAAACAGCAGCTAACAGCCTTCTTCCAATAATCTCAAAGTAGGAAATATTATTTGGCCACCCTTAAGTGGTTTCTGTGAATCTAGACGTTCCATTGTATACGCAGTCTATGGATTTTAGTTGCGGGCCAGCTTGCGTTGTCATGGCTCTAAAATATTTCAATTTTGTTAGTAATATGGATAGAGACCTTGAAGTAGAATTGTGGAGAGAAACGAATGCAGTTGAGATGAAAGGAGCTGGAAGGTATGGAATTTGTGCCCCTCTTGCAGTAAGAGGCCTTCATCCTCACATAATTACTGATAATGCAGGATTGGGCTTGATAGAACGAGCTAAAACATATGTCAAGGCCAATAATGGTAATGAACATTATTTGGAATTCTTTCACGATATGCAAAAGCGCGTGTGCGCCATGAATGGAACAACTGAAGAAGTTCGTAAGCCAACACTAGAGGATGTTCGCGAAGCTCTCCAAGCAGATAGAGTTTGTATTGCCCTAGTTTCAACAATTATTTTTGAAGAAGAAGATGAAGATATTCCGCATTGGATTGTTATTACAGGTGAAGACAATGGGATTCTTACAGTCAACAATCCAATTGATGATGACTCTTCAAAGTCTCATAGACCAATTTATTTTGATGATTTGTATACTAATGTTGAGATGTATAAAGAGACAGTAATGATTACGGTTGGAAAAAAATCCCTCGATAAAGATTTGGTTCCTGAACCTGAATTGTCAGATAAATATCTAGAATACGTTCGTTGAAAGATAATAATACATTAGATAGACACCTACGATTATCATAATGACTCCACCTGCCATTTCAATTTGGCGAGTTGAAGCTTTCATTTTATCTACAATAGTAGTTTCTGATGCAGCTACCATCATAGTGAAGGCAACCATTAATGTTCCAGCAGTAATCGAAAATATTAGAAATACCAATAACCCCGTTATAATTCCTTGACTAATACTTGCAGTTAGCAAACCGATCACAACAGGAGCAACACATCCTGCAGCAGCAGAACCATAGGCTACGCCATACCAGAACAACCCTATTCTTGTTCCATCTGAATCATCAGAAAAACTAAAATCCTTTCCAGTTGTCATTCTTATTCCTTTTTCTATTCCACCTTTTATTGCCATCATTGGAGATGAACTTCCAATTCGGAACATTAGCTCACGGAAAGGTCTAACTATCTTTTCTGAATCATATTCCATTACCATAACTATCCCTAATCCAGTAAGAACCAACCCAATTAACAATTCGAGATGACCTAAGAATCCACCAATAATACTGACAAAAGGAATCAGTAAAATTCCGATTAATAGTAGAACTCCTGCTAAACCGGCGGCTGCAGCTAAACCATCAGGTAATGTTTCCCTTGCTGCAGTTTCATCAAACTTTCCAGTTCGTTGTTTTTTGTTAGCTAAGTAGAAAGACATGTACCCTGGAAGCATAGGAAATGAACAAGGTGAAAAGAAAACCATTACACCAGCACCTACTGCAAATAGATAAATTGAAGATTCTTTGAGATTAACAACTCCTCCTTGACCACTAATGGCCTTTTCAACTTCACTGCTTAATTCATTTTCAGATATAGGTCCAATGTGAGAGTAGGTAATTTCACCTTTTTTGTCTATTATAAAAATTTTAGGAGTTCCAATTACATCGTAAGCAATTTCAATTTCACCGTCTTTATCACCTAAGGCATGTCTCCAATTATGTTGTTTAGCATAATCTTTTAGTTTTGCTTCATCATCATTACCAAAAACACTAATAGACAAAATGACAACATCTTCTTTGTCCATTTTTTCAGAGTAAGGCCCCAATGCTTCCTTTACAAATTTTTCACAAGGTTCACAAGTACTAAACATGAAATCAAGAATTACAATCTTTTCACCTTCGTAATCAGATAATGAGAAGGTCATTTCATCGGTATCTTTTAAAGTAAAATCTGGAGCATTGTTGTCTCCTCCAATCATCCCATAAAGAACAACTGTCAAAATAAGCATAACAACAGTTCCAACTGCAAATAGGACTTTGTTTTCTAGTATTAATTGATTAAACCAACTACCAAATTCTTTACTTTCCTCTACAACATTATCCCAATTGGTTTTTTGCTTAGCCACCTGGTTTCACCTAGTTTCTTCTTCGATTTAATACAATAAAGAGTGCACAAACGATTCCAATAATTCCAATTCCAGGAGAATCTTGTTCATTGTTACCCGTTCCAGTGCCTTCGAATTGCTTTGCATCACTAGCTGCAAAGCCTTGCTTTCCATCTACTAGTAAAATACGATACCACACAGGATC